>TARA_R110002074_G_scaffold402194_1_pt1 | contig 76784 bp, 74 predicted proteins | sample TARA_R110002074 | Tara Oceans TARA_R110002074 (sample SAMEA4397215) | marine metagenome | biome: Polar Biome; feature: [MIX] marine epipelagic wind mixed layer (ENVO:01000061); material: water (ENVO:00002006), including particulate matter (ENVO:01000060) such as... | depth 10-100 m
TAACAATTTAACACCATAATCGGTGAGTTATGCTGTGGTCTCTACTAGCAATGAAGCGTCAGGGGTAAACACCAATGCTGCTGCAAAGGCCGCGAAAAATGGAGACCAATTGGCGCCTGATGGAAAAGCTCGAGTGAGTAACTTTAATTGATTATTGGAAAGCGCGCCCTCTTTTACCCAGCGATCAGCCACTAGAAAAACCGCCGACATATTAATAACTGAACCAAAAAAATGTACGCCTAAATACGTCTTGATAAAGGCGTTTTCACCTTTAGGCAGGCTTTCACTAACGCCATTTCCTGGCGAAGTGACCAATTGCAAAAACTGAACGCCAATTAACATGACAATCATGGTCTGATTAACTGAAATCACATCAACAAAATCGCCAGCATGCTCCGTTTTCCAAGCGATAAACCAGCTGATGAATGCTAACGAACTAATCGTAAATATAATTTTTTTTTGCCGTGCGTCTATGTCAAAAAATAGTATCAGCCCTGCTATCCATAGGAACGTGCCACCTAGCCAAGACGAAAAAAATGGTATAAATGCGTTGACGACTGTAACGATAAGCCCAAGAAAGAGACAAACACCAGACAGTCCACGAAGCTGTGAGGTGAGCTTCATTAAGTTAAGTTTGCGGTCAACTCAATCTTTAAAAGCGTAGAAATACAACGGTTATAAGGCGCATCTTTCCCTAATGCTTCGCAACCACGGATAACCACCCCGCAAATCTCTTCAATTTCTAAGGGTCGACCCTTTTCTCGATCTATCAACATTGAAGGTTTGATCGAGTCGAAGGTAGAAATCAATTCAAACATTTCGTCAACGTCGGCCGTTGTAAATTCTACGCCGCTCGCTTTTGCCGCTAACGCAGCTTCTTGCATAGCGCCTTTTATCAATGGCGTTAAAGCAGGGAATAAGGCCGTTTCCCCCGTTTCTATTTGCAGCAAGGTACAAATAGGGTTGAAGCCGTTATTGATCATGAGCTTACGCCAGAGCTCTTTATTGATATCGCCGCTCAGCTGCGTGGGTATCAGTGCCTGGTTAAAGATCTCGGCAAGTGAAGTGAGCTGACTCAGACGATCAGGTTCGATGTTCTTATGGTTCGGCCATAGTCCGAAAATAACCTGAGCAGGCCCAACCGATTCTACCACACCGGGCTTAATGATATTCGCCCCTATCCGGCGAGCTATACCGCCTAAAACAAGCCCTTTAGGGACGGTTTCATTTAGATATTTCTCATTCTCAACGCCATTTTGCAGCGATAGCACCAAAGGCAAATTCTGCCCTTCATATCGCCGGCACCATTCCCCTAGCTGCTCTGCAAATAACTCTGTATGCATCCCTTTCAGACACACCACAATGACGTCAACCTGCGAAGGCCGATACTGCGCCAACCATTCTTCGGTAGCGCAGGCTACAACTGGCTGATTAAACGTTAATTCGGGGTGAGTAACGGTTAAACCCTTATCACTCATTACTTGCAAGTGTTCGCCACGCGCCGTTAAAACAACCTCGTGCCCGGCTTTAATTAGCCGAGCGGCATAGTAACAACCTATACCGCCAGCACCGATAAACGTAAATCGCATAAGACTATAGCCCGCTTGCCTTTTTATTCTGCGAAAAAGTCTTTAACTAATTCATTGAAGCGCGCGTTGTGTTCAATTTGCGTCCAGTGACCGCAGCAACCAAACATGTGTAATTGCGAATTTGGAATTAAATCAAACAATGTTGTTGAAGTAATCGGCGGTACGATTAAGTCTTCACGGCCGTGAATAATCAAGGTTTCATGTTGAATTTTTTTAATCTCATCATGATCACTCGCTAAGGCATCAACACACTGTTGGCGGGGCGCTGGAAACATTTTGCTGAATGACTCCTGAAAACCAGGCTGGATACTCGCTCTATAACGAAGCTCCGCCAGCTCATCGCTTACCAGGTTACGGTCATAAGCAAACAAGTCCATCATTTTTCGCATATTTGCCACTGATGGTTGGTAGCCCCACACTTCATCCAGACCTGGCGTTAATTCAAACTTAACGCCTGCGGCGCCCATTAGCACGAGTTTATTAACGCGCTCAGGGTGCGCAATGGCTAAGGCGATAGATAAACCGCCACCAAAAGAGTTACCCACTAAATCTGCTTTCTCAATATTTAACGCGTCCATTAAATCAATCGCGTGCTGTACCCAATTGGCCATCGTGTACTCGTAGCCGTCAACGCGCTCGGTAAAACCAAAGCCGGCCATATCGGGTGCGATAACGCGGTGATGTTTGGCTAACTCAGGAATCACTAAACGCCAGTTGGCCCATGCTGTGACGCCCGGCCCCGAACCATGAATCATAAAGACCGGCGAGCCTTCACCCACATCGTGATAATTTGTTTTAAAAGCGCCTGTTTGAATACTCTTCGCAATTTCTGGGTTATTACTCATGGAAATCTCCTTGGTTTAGTTGGATAGACCGAACTGTTCGGCCAGCATCTTATAAGATTCTATACGTGGATTAAATGAATAGGTCACATTCACTAGCATTAATTCATCGACTTGATAAGTTTTTGCAATTTTTTCAAGCTTTGCCTGACATTCTGTTGGCGTTCCCGTGACCATTGTCGCCAAAGTTTCATAATAATAAGCCTGGTCCGACAACGACAATTGTTTCTTTTTATCCATCACCACCTCTGGTGGGAATAAAGCGTCCCGCGTACCGTGCCTGAAGGCCTGTACTTTCCAGTACACGTGACTACTGGCGATGAACTCAGCTTCTTCACTCGTTTCTGCACAAATGGCGGCCACCGCGATAATGGCCTGCGGTTCTTTAAGACTACCGCCCGCTTGAAAAGCATCTCGATAGCGCTGAATAATCTCAGCGGGTCTATCGTGGGTTCCAATAAACAACGCCAATACAAAACCCGCGCCCAACACTCCAGCTATTTCGGCGCTACCATCGCTCGAACCCAGCATCCAGACATCTGGCGCACCCACATCAATCGGCCTAACAGTCGCTCGACTATAGGGGTGATCAGCGGGCAAATTATTACTTAAATAGCCGATAAGGTCTCGAGTTTGACCCGGGTAATATTCAGAAGGAATGGTTTGCCTTGGCGCTGAAATAGCAGCTGATAAAACGGGCGTTCCACCTGGTGCGCGCCCCACACCCAAATCAATGCGTCCTGGATGAAATGCCTCTAACATCTTAAAGGTTTCTGCCACTTTAAACGCGCTGTAATGCGGCAACATCACCCCGCCGCTACCCACTTTGATTCTTTTAGTCGCGTTGGCGACGTTACTCACCATTATTTCTGGGCAGGGACTAGCATAGCCCGGTGTATCGTGATGCTCCGCCACCCAATAACGGTGATAACCTAGTTCATCACACTTTTTTGCCAACTCGATGGTACTGAATAAACCAGATGATTCTGGCTGCCCATCGTGCACTGGGGATTGGTCTAAAACGCTTAACTTTAAATGACTCATCTAAATTTGGATTAAATTATATGGTTTGGCTGCTTTATGGCGCACAGCAAGCTGTACATTATATAAGCCACGCCTAATTATTTCGATGCGCATTATCATTATTAGCCGACATAAAAAGGCCGCGCATTTAATCAACGGCGCGGCTTTTTATTTGCTTAAATTATTTTAGGCCGAAAGATTGCCTCGCTGCCGTTGCATAGGCTTTAGCTTCTTCAGCCGCATCGGGCAGGTCGGTTAACGCTGCACAATACGCCTCAATAGCTTTATCAGCCAATGGCTGCCACTTATCAACCCAGGCCTGAATAACTGGGGCATTTTCTTCATTGCTTAATGCAAACTCAAGCAGTTTTTGAGTCTGACGCTGGTGCCGCTCAGCGTCGCGCAATTGTGCGTCGCTTAATAATGAAAGCAAGGTATCACCATTTTCTGCACCGGCTAATCCAAGCTGCTTCTGTACCGCCGCTGAAACGGCAGGCTTTAAAATAACATCAAACACCACCGTAGCTTCTGCCCAATCCCAGGTGATCAGAGCTTTTTCTGCTAGTTCTCTAAAACCCTGCCAAGCCGCGTCATTTTCCCAGTGCTCGAGTTCTTTTTCAGCTAAACCAACGTCGCTCCACGTTTTGGCCAATTCACAGGTACGGTATGCCGTATGCGTGAGCCAACGTAGATGATCTCCCGATTGATAAGTAGCCAAGTTTGAAATAGTACTGGCTGGAGATATCTGGTGTAAATATGACGCACCCATTTGCAGCGCGTGATATAAATATCGCGAAGGCGCGTACAAACGTGCAAGGTCAGACGCCCATTGTTCGCTAATCATCTGATCGTTGCCGCGCTCACTAAACTGTTCCAGCAAACCGGTTACATAAGCTTCCTGGCCGTCCTGTAAAATATTATAGGTTCTATAAACCAATTGCTCTGGGTCTCTAAAGGCATTCCAGTCATCGTGCTTTAACGGACTATTATTGCGATACTTAATGTACCAATCGTTCATCTTTGCGTCTCGGCCTATTTCAAACGGCTTGTCCGGGTTATTGGTATGAAAATGCAAATTGGTCGATACGATTTCATATTCACTTGGCCTTTTTCTTTGTTTAGAAAGGTGTGACCAGGTTTTTAATGGTTTTAATTCTTCCGCTGGGGTATCACTCATGATTTTTATCCTAACTTAAAGCGTTTTTTCAAAGTAAAAACGAATTTGTTCCGGTGTTACTTCGATTTGACCTGCCATTGAACCCAGGTGGATTTCAATTTCACGCATTTCAAAGGCGCGTCCTAATGCTTCTTCCATAGACGCTCTGGTCAGCACTAACTCTCCTTCTGCCGATATGCGTACGTAGGCGCCTTTATCATCCACTGTTATTTCTTTATCCGGGTTATCCCACTCAGCCGCTTCAATCGCCGCCTGCGCAACGTCACCGCCATTTAAAATTGGGCCCACTTTGTTCTGTTTATAAGCGTCTTTAAGGTGTGTACTGGTCATTATAATTTCCTATTAATTTAGCCATTAGACAATTGCTTGCTTTACGAATGCGCGGTAAAGGGTTCGATTCCCTCAACATCAACCAAGACATCCTCTCCTTCAATTCTTACTGGATACTCTGCAATCTGACAATCTGTTGGATTAAGCCCCTTACCGTTTGAAGTATCAAACTGCCATAAATGCGCCTTGCAGGTCAGTACTTTGCCATCAAACTCACCTTCAACCAGGTCTATTTCCTGGTGTGGACAGATCGCCTGAAAGGCTTTGAAATCACCGCCATCAACGCCTAAAACGAGGACTTGCGTTCCGTTTGAAGTCTCGAAAGCGTCCATATCACCTTCCCATACGTCATCTAAAGTACAAATTTTTTCAAAGGCCATATTTTTTCATTAACTCATTTATCCGCAAAAATAATATCAAGCGTTTCGGTCGGTCTCCAACCAGCATCTGATACCTTCATATCACGAGGGTAAGTTTCACTGGTTTGATGCAGCCGTACTCTCATTATTTTATCTGGCTGAGGAGCCACCCGGCGACCAACAGAATGATAAGCGCATTTTTCTGCCACCTGGTCCATCGTATCGCCTGTATCAACAGGGATTAATTGCGTTACGAAGTCACCTTCGAAATTTGAGTTAATCGGAAATGCTGCCATATTTTTCTCCTGTCTATTGCCCCGACTACTAGCAGGGGCTTAATTAACTTAGGCTACTTTAGCCTGTTTTTTAAAGGCTGCGGCCCATGCATAATTATGCGCGTCCTGGCCCATTTCCCCCGGCCCTAAACCCATATACGCAAGTGCACCCGGTAAATCGGCTGGCTGGATTTGCCCAGTCAGGAATCGATCTATCAAACTTTGATGCTCTTGGTGACGAACGGGATCTTGTTCAAAACACCAGCGATCAGCCTCAGAACCAAAATGATATAAACGCCCCTCGTGTTCCAATATATAATCCTTCACATCCCAGTTATCGCCAGGCGTACCAACGATAGGAAGCTGACACATATTACAGATATACGGTAGTGTTTCTGGCAGGGTTAAGTCTTCTCGACCATTATTAATATTGTCCGTTATAACGTCCCAACACCTACCCCACGTTTTATTCCAACCTGGATACTTTTCTTCCAGCCATTCACGGTCTTCAGGTGAAGCGCCCGCTGCAGGATTCCACCAAACCGTTGGCCGCCAATACCAGACACCGAGGTGCATTCCGTGATGAGTGGTATCTAAAGCATTAGTTAAGTCTTCCCAATACCATGGCGCATCAAGACCTAAATCGACCAGTTGGCGTTCGAATTGAGTGATAATCCATTCAACCATAAATTCCTTGAATGACTGGCTTCGGTGCTCAAGCGGTGTGTAGTAATCCATAATCGGTCCCGTAAGAACAGAGAACAGTTTCCAGGCACGCCAGATTGAAATATCAACCATTTTTTGCGCTTCTTCTTTATGGCCATTTTCAATCAGGATCTTTAAAGACGGACCACCTTGTTGGGCATGACGAGCTTCATCCGTTTGTACGCTGGAAATAAGGCTAGCAAAGGTATGGTCACCCGCTTCAGACGCATCAGCGGCCAAACCTAAGAACTGCATATTGGTGAAACCGGTTTCAAAGCTAAATGTCAGCATAATTGAAACGGCAATCGCATCACGACAGAGCATAATATCGTCAAAAAATGCCCGCGCGGCAATCGCAGCCCATTCATTCGTGTGCATCGCTTTGTGCGCCCAATCCCATTGTCGACTACGCTTCACGTTAGCGTGAGGAAAAAATAACTGGATTTGGCCGTGACGATTTTCGTCTAAGGTACCAAAAACTGCCATATTCCTGTTACCCGGCGCTTTTGAAAAACGTGCCATCCTGGCTTCTGCTAAACTCGCTGAATATTCATTAACCGCAATGGCTCCGTAATGGGCCATCATAGTTGAGATCCAGCCTGGGTCGGCACGATCAACATAAGCGTCGCGTTCTAATGCCGCCTTTACTGAATAGGCGCCAGCATCTTTTTCACGTTGTATAGCAACGTACTCGGGGAACGTTACTTTATAAGGCTCATCGTAGGTATTCCAAACCTCCATCGGAATCCCCCGACCACCACTCATTTCCTCAGGAAACATTTCTTCTTCACTGACGTATTTTGGCGTCCAATTTGTCGCACGCGTTAAGTCGTACCACTCTGCTCTAGGTATTTGATACATTCAATCCTCCTACTCTAAGGGTCTTATATTACCGGTATTAAATATGAATTCGTTATCTCAATGAGAACTGCATATTACGTGCCAGCCACAACTCCTTAAGTTTCACCTACTCATTTTTTTAAATTTACTTATTTGGTTAAAATGTCCTTGTGTAATTTATCATTTGATAAGCCTTCACACCGGTCATCATTTTTATACTGCACTTTGCACTAAATTAAAACATGAAGTCCGATCCTACATCACTTTTTTAAGTCTCGTGCTTAGCGATGCTTTTAGCATTACGGTGTTATTTTAGTGAATCGTCAATTAGCACTCGATTGCTATTTAATGCTTTGTGAAATGCTTACAGTATTCGTCTAAGAAGTGATACAGCGCGTATCACCCTGTTAATAGGATAAGGATTGATGTATTTGAAGGGGATGGGCGGACCGAATGAGGGTCTGATGTGTAAATTGTTTCAAAACTGAAAACGACTTAACTTTAGTACATTTCTTGATCGAACAATCACTTGATGGCCCTGAATAACAAAGGTTACCCAGGACCATGCTGGCTGACTTTAACGACCTAAATCTTTAGCCGTTGTTCCACCAATACCAAAGTTGGTATTGGGCATTTCTTGAAGAATGACTCGTACCGCTGCTCGTGGCGCACCCACTGCGTCACAAATAGCATCGGTTACTTTCTCGATCAAGGCCGTTTTTTGCGCCTCAGTTCGACCTTCCAGCATATGTATTTGTGCTATTGGCATAATGACCTCCTATTATTCTACGAATCTCATGGTGACGCTGCCTAGATCCTGATAACGCACGGTTACGCAGTCACCCGCCTCGACCGCTACTGCCGCTGTCATACCGCCCGTCATCACAAAGGTGCCCGCAGGCAATACTTCACCGCGTTCAGCGAGTAAATTAACTAGCATAGCGACACTAGCCGCAGGATGACCCACGACCGCTGCACCAGCGGCTAATTCAACAACTTCACCGTTCTTTTCCATCACTACGCCAAGTGTTTTAAGGTCTAGCTCGTCAACATTACGAGAGCGTCCGCCGGTGACAAAACGCGATGACGATGAGTTGTCTGCGATCACACTTTTCAGATCGAATTTAAAATCTTTATAACGCGAATCAATCACTTCAACGGCTGGCAACACAAAATCTGTCGCCGCCAATACATTACCAATATGGCAGCCAGGTCCGCTGAGTTCTTTATTTGTAACGAAGGCGATTTCGGCTTCCACTTTAGGGTGTATCAGTTCCGACATTTTTATCTCAGCGCCATCTGGACAACTAAAGTAATCGGCTAAAAATCCGTAGCAAGGCGTTTCCACACCCATTTGACGCATTTTAGCGATAGACGTTAAGCCCATTTTCATACCGACTATTTTATTGCCGCGCGCTTCTTTACGTCGACGGATTTCCCATTGCACATCCAGGCATTCATCCCAGGTGATATCAGGGTATTTGTCGGTAATTTTGGTCACTTCTATGCAATTTAATTCTGCATTTTCCAGGTGTTCAGCCAGTTTTTCAATTGTTGATCTATCTAAGCTCACATTATTCCCCTTAAGCTGTTTTCTTTTTAATTTCTAATGCAACGTCTTCGATCATATCCTCTTGACCACCCACTGCACCCATACGCCCTAGTTCCATCAAAATTTCTCGTGCCGGAACACCATGATTTTTCTCAGCGCGTTTTGCGTGTAACAAGAATGATGAGTAAACACCCGCATAACCTAATGTTAACGAATCACGATCAATTCGAGTCGGTGTTGGCATCAGTGGTAAGGCAATATCTTCTGCGACGTCCATGATTTTATCAACGTCCACACCCGTTATGATTCCCATGCGATTACAAACCGCGACCATCACTTCAAGCGGAGTATTACCCGCACCAGCACCGAAGCCCGCCACAGAACCATCAATCCGCACCGCACCCGCTTCAATCGCGGCCAGTGAATTTGCAATGCCCATCGCAAGATTATGATGACCGTGGAAGCCAATTTCTATCTCGTCGCCAAACTCGGCGCGTAAAATACCAATTCGCGAGGTCACATCATCGGGCAACAAATAACCCGCTGAATCGGTGGCATAAATACAGTTAGCACCGTAATCGACCATTTTTTTCGCCTGTTCAAGCAAGGCCTCCGGCGGCGTCATATGCGCCATCATTAAGAAACCGACGGTATCTAGCCCGTACTCACGCGCTTTTTTGATGTGTTGTTCAGATACATCTGCTTCTGTGCAATGCGTGGCTATACGGATAGTCGAAATACCACAATCAACCGCCATTGCAAGGTCATTGACCGTTCCTAAACCAGGCAATAAAAGCGCTGAAATCTTGGCATTTTTCATTTTAGGCACAACGGCTTCAAGGTACTCACGGTTAGTGTGTCGTCCAAAACCATAATTCACCGATGAGCCACCTAATCCATCGCCGTGCGTTACTTCAATCAACGGCATACCCGCTTCGTCTAGCGCTACCGCCATGCGTACCATATCGTCAATCGAAAACTGGTGACTGACCGAGTGCATACCGTCGCGTAAGGCATTGTCGTGCAATTTAATTTTTTTACCCGCTAAATTCATCATCGGTCTCCTAAACTAATTTTTTTAACGTCAACGTGCCGTTTTCTATTTCTTCGGCAAACATTTCAGCTGTTCGTGTTGCTGCAGCGGTCATAATATCGAGGTTGCCAGCGTACTTAGGCAAATAATCGCCCAGGCCTTCAACTTCTAAAAAGATACTGACGCGGTTGCCGTCGAATATGGGGCCATTTTTAAGACGGTACCCTGGTACGTATTTATTCACCTCGGCCAACATATCGTGCACCGATTTAGTGATCGCTTCTTGGTCCGGCTCTGTTTCTGTCAAGCAATGCACCGTGTCGCGCATCATCAAAGGAGGCTCGGCTGGATTCAGGATAATAATCGCCTTACCCTTCTTTGCTCCACCAATTTGCTCAACAGCACGAGCCGTTGTTTGAGTGAACTCGTCAATATTTTTACGCGTACCAGGACCCGCAGATTTTGAGGCCACCGTAGCAACAATCTCGCCGTATTCAACCGGCTGTACTCGGCTAACCGCTGCGACCATTGGAATAGTCGCCTGACCACCACAAGTGACCATATTCACGTTCATTTCCTGCGCTCCAACGTGCTCTTTTAAGTTCACTGGCGGCACACAGAAAGGTCCAATAGCGGCTGGAGTTAAATCGATAACCAGCACGCCTTTTTCTTGTAATTTACGGTTATTTTCACCGTGAACGTAAGCGGACGTTGCATCGAAAGCGATCTGAATATTATCTTCTTCAATATGGGGTATTAAACCATCTACGCCTTCATGCGTTGTTTTTAAGCCCGCTTCGCGCGCTTTTAATAAACCATCTGAATCCTCGTCTATGCCAACCATCCAAACAGGGTTTAAGTTAGCACTACGCATTAGTTTTGCCATTAAGTCGGTACCGATATTACCCGATCCGATCATTGCACAATTAATTGCCATTTATTTTTCTCCTGAAATTTCTTACTTATACAAATCGAACCGAAGTGGAACCCATACCACCCACGCTGACTCGCATCGAATCGCCGGCTTTTGCATCGACCATAGCGCATAAAGCACCTGATAAAATGACCTCACCTGCTTTTAATGTCACGCCTAAGACCCCCATTGTATTGGCCAACCAGGTCATCGCGTTCACTGGCGAACCTAAGGCCGCCGCGCCCGCGCCGGTGTACATTAGTTCACCATTTTTCTCCAGAGTCAGGCCGCACACGCTCAAATCAATTTTGCGTGGATCGACAAAACTCCCACCCAACACGAGATAACCACATGAGGCATTATCAGCAATCGTATCTTGAATTTTAATTTTCCAGTCGGTAATTCTTGAATCCACGATCTCAAAACACGGCATTACGGCGTCTGTTGCACGCAGAATATCAGCGTTAGTAAGCCCTGGCCCACAAAGGTCGCGTTTCAAAATAAAGGCTATTTCGCCTTCTGCTTTTGGCTGAATCATTTTTTCTGAAACGGGAATATCCTGACCTTCTGAATACACCATATCGGTTAATAAATAGCCGAAGTCAGGCTGATTCACATCCAACATATTCATCACAGCTTTGCTGGTGCAACCTACTTTTTTACCGACGATACTTTCTCCCGCCTCAATGCGGCGAGCGATCATTTGATTCTGAATTTTATACGCGTCCTCTATAGTGACTTCTGGAGAGCGTTCCGTAATAGGTGCGATTGTTTGGCGTGTGATTAAGGCGTTATAGAGCTCGTCGCCGTACTGTATTATTTTTTTTTGATCCATTTTCAATCCTTATAGTTTTACACAAATATTAGTTAGCTCTGAATAGAACTCTAATGAATAATGACCGCCTTCACGGCCCGTTCCAGATTGTTTTGAGCCACCAAATGGTGTGCGTAAATCTCTTAGAAACCAGCTATTGACCCAACAAATTCCCGTTTCCATTTGCGCCGCTACGCGGTGACCCCTGGACATATTTTCAGTCCAAATAGCCGAGGCCAGACCGTATGGCGAATCATTTGCTAACTCAATTGCTTCTTGTTCTGTATCGAATGGACAAATATGCACACAAGGGCCAAAAATTTCTTCTTGTACCACGCTGGCCGTTTCAGGCAAGCCGGTCCAAATCGTTGGTTCAATCCAGTAACCGTTGGCTAAGTCTTCAGGCATATTTGGGATACCGCCACCCGTTACCACGGTCGCGCCCTCATCCACAGCGGCTTTGTAATAACTCAATACTTTCTCACGATGAGACTTACTGATTAAAGGCCCCATATTTGTTTCTGGGTCTTCCGAACGGCCCATTTTAAGCGCTTCTGCGCCCGCTTTCATGCGTTTAACAAACTCATCAAATATAGATCGTTCAACGTACAAACGCTCGGTACCTAGACAAACCTGTCCACAATTTGCAAATGCGGACCTTAAAGACCCTTCAATAGCTTTATCCATATCGCAATCTGCGAAGACGATACCCGCATTTTTTCCGCCGAGCTCTAACGACGAATCACGAACACCCACTGAAGCGGCCGCTGCAATACGCTCACCTGTTTCCGTTGAACCTGTAAAAGTAATCGCATCTAAACCTGGATTGGTAATGAGCGCTTCACCAATTTGCGATCCTTTACCTAAAATTACGTTATAAACACCTTTAGGTACGCCGGCGTCATTCATCACTTCGCCCAGTAAACTGGCCGTTAATTGAGTCTCTTCTGAAGGTTTCACCACCACGGTATCACCACACGCCAACGCTGGGCCTACTTTCCAGGTCATTAGTAATAAGGGTAAGTTCCACGGCCCAATCACACCAATCACGCCTTTTGGCTTACGTATGGTATAGTTTAATGCGCCGGTACCATCGGGCGTCGGCGTATGAAATGCTTCGTCTGCAATATTTTTTATCGTGTCGGCAAACACTTTAAAGTTAGCCGCGCCACGAGGAATATCAATATGACTCGCTAATGAATAAGGCTTGCCGGTGTCTAAACATTCGGCCGCTAAAAACTCATCAAAACGTGCATTAATACCATCGGCAATCTTGTATAAAATATCCACTCGCTGTTGCGCTGACATCGTACCCCAGGGACCTTTTAAAGCTGCGCGTGCGGCTTTAACTGCCTGATCGACCTGTTCAACACTGGTTCGATGATAGTTACATACCAGCTCACCTGTCACTGGCGAATAGATCTCACCAAACTCACCCGAAGTGACGAACTCGCCATTTATAAAACCTTTTACTTCTCTCATAGTTCCCTGCTTAACCTTTTAAAATTCATATTTATATGATCGCGTCTATTCCTGCCTGAGCGCAGATCACATCTTCTTCTTCAGAGCCACCGGAAACACCGATGGCACCGATTATGTCGCCATCCTCAACAATTGGTAAGCCACCACCAAAGGTGATAACCCGGGGTCGAGCAACGATGCCAGCTTGCAATTGCGCATTACCCTCGAGAATAGTCTTCCATTGCATAGTAGGCAAGCCAAAACCCGCTGAGGTATAGGCCTTATCTTTTGCGATATCCATAGACGGTAAAAAAGAATGATTCATCCGCAAAAAAGCCATTTCTATCGCCGAACTATCGACCACAGATACGTTAATACCAATACCTAGTTCTGTTGCTTTTTCAACGGCTGCATGCACTGCAGTGCATGCAGCTTGGGTTGAAATGCTCTTTTTGATCACACTCTTCGACATAAAACTACGAGGTAACACCCATAAAACTTTCCACTAAGGTGCGTGAATGATAGAAGATAGCCTGACCAATGTTATCCGCCGTCCAAGTTAAAACAGGGCTATCGGGATAGACATAGCTGTCTTCTGCAAACACTTCGTTTCTGTTACCTGATGGGTCAAAGAAATAGATCGTTTGACCACGCGTTAAACCATGTCGAGTTGGGCCTGTTTCTAATGGGATATCTTCCATTGAAATAATATCACCGGCTTTTAAAACACCTTCCCAAGAACCTAACAAAAAGGACGCATGGTGTAACTGAGCAGACTTTTCAGAACGGATAAAGGCAACGTCGTGCGCTTTGGTGCTACAGGTTAAAAATGCCGCCAGCTGCAATTCACCATCAACAATTTGTTCTGTCAATTGAAAATCTAACGCTTCAGTAAAAAACTTAAAGTTTTCATCAAAGTTATTGCCGTACAACAAACAATGATCAAAACGAATAGGTTCCATGCCTTTCAATCCTCTTGGCCAAGGTGCAGGATTAGTCGTCGAAAGACCGTTACCCACCTGTTCTTTTTCAGCAAATAGCTCAAAGGTATGGCCAGCAGGAACCACAAAACGAACCCTTTCGCCACAACCCTTTAATTCACCAGCGGGTACTCTTTTGGTGTCAATACCAAATTTCTTAATTTTTGACTCATAGTGCCAGAGATCTTGCTCTGTGGCCACTTTATAGGCCACATGGTCCATACCCGAACGATCTGATGGCTCTAACACAACTGAAAACTTATCTTGCTCATCCCAACATTTCAGATACACACGACCTTGTTCGTCACGGTCTGTTTCAATCAAGCCTATATTATTACAATAATGATTCACTGATTCATCCATATCAAGCACCCTTAATTGAATGTGTCCTGGACGTAAAATACCTGTCATTGCCATGCTATCTCTCCTGTCTTGTGTTTATTTTAAAAATAACGATGTTACCAAAACGGCCATTTTTTCAACTTTACCTCATCACGGCTTTATGTAAATGACCTATGACACTCAAACTGATATTTGTTTGAGGAAACACCCTGCACGCCAATACAGTGCCACTATTTTCCTCATCTTGTGATACATGGTCACGGCTCATTTTTTTAGTTGCGTATGCGCCCTGATGAATTTTAACTTTACACACGCCACAGCCCCCACTTCGACAACCTACCGGAATGCCTTTTTTTCCTAACTGCATCATGCCTGACAATAAGTGCTGGGTTTCCTTACAACTGTACACTTCATTCGTATCTAAAATTGTGATCTGAAAAGACATGCTAATTTGCTAAATATTTTTGAATAAAGGGCTTTTCTTACTTTCGGCTTCTGCGTCAGCTGCGTTAAAGAATTTCTCCATAAACATATCCTTTTCAAACAAGCGGCCGCGCATTAAGGCAGTAATGCACGCATCTATCATCATTGGTGGGCCGCACATATAAGCACGGTAACCTTCAAATTTTCCGCTCATTTTTTCTTTAGCCGCTTCATGAATATATCCAGTCAAGCCATCCCATTCAGGCTCTATATCAGGCCCCGATAAACCGGGCACATACTTAAAATTCTGGTACTGTTGCTGCAGTGATTCAAATAGCTCTTTATAATACAGCTCTTCAAGATTTCTCGCACCTTGGAATAAAATTATTTCACGCTGATCGCCTGATTCAAGCAAATCTAAAATCATCGATTTTGGACTTGCCAAACCAGAGCCACCGGCAAAAAACAACATCGGTTTGTCGTCCGAGGTTCTTAAAAAAAAGTGCCCATAAGGTGCTGAAAACTCTATGGTATCACCTAACTTTAGCTCATTATGGATCCAAGTCGTAGCTTCACCACCAGGAACCAGCGCGATATCAAATTCTAGTAAGGTTTTTTCGTTGGGCGATTGCGCCATTGAAAAAGGTCTGGGCACATCTAAACCGGGAATATGCAGGTTGGCGTACTGACCCGATTGGAAGTCGACTTCATCATTCTCTACTTGCAAAAACACACCAAGAATCCTCGGCGTTAACTTTTCAAGCTTAACGACCGTGCCAACAAAGTCCCGTACCGGAATGTGTTTAGCGTCTGGCTCTTCTTCCACATCAGCCTCAATCACCAAATCAGACTCCGGCACTGTACAACAAGTTAGGCATTTACCCTCAGCGCGTTCAAAATCAAGTAGCGCAAACGGTGACGCTTCTTCACCGATGTCCACCTCACCCTCTAATACATCAACTTTACAGGTGCCACAAAGACCATGCCCACAAGCGTGCGGCAAATAAACACCCTGCCTTAATGCTGCATCCAAGATATTTTGGCCTTCTTCGACCTCAATAGTCACGCCTAACGGCTCGATGGTGACCTCGTAACTCATTGCTTACAACCTTGTTCCATTAATGCCCATTAAGCCGGGCGTTTTAAAACGAATCAATGACTTGTGGCCCACACCATTATCTTTTAACGACTTATCCATATCGGGTGAAAAGCTCTTGCCGTCCAATACCCATTCAACGGATGTCCAGTCTATTTTTTCAAAATCGGGGTGATCATTAAAACTACCATGCATCACCTCTGACACCAATCCTTGGAAAGGCATTTCTGGCGGCAGTGGGAAAGCCCAAGCCGCAGAAAATAATAAATGATCATCCCAACCGACGTACACCAATTGGTTACCGTGAAAATTTTCTACGCGATCCCTAACGTTATCGACGTAACCATCTTTTGCAATTATTGCCATGTTATCTCCTAACTCTATTCAAGCAAACCGACCTAATTATTAGGCCTGTTTGACCTTTTTATCCGCACCTTTCCACTCTTGCCAGCGATGATAATCCTTTGAACCAATGTAATCACCACTGTCTTCTGGCTTAAATTTATACCAATCGAGTACTTCTGGCAGGGTTGGTCCGCCACAGTTGCCTTGATAAATCTGGTGCACAGGTAACCAAGCTTGGACGTACTTTTCTGGCTCAAACTCAAAAATATCTTTACAGCCATCTGAACAAAAATGGTATTTATCGCCACCGTGCTCGGTCACCCGGTAGCTAATTTGCATCGGGTCTGTTTGCACTTCGGTAAACACCATCGGTATTTGGCAGACCTGACATAACTGAGGCAGCCCTTTTTGATACTCAAAGGTCCCCGCTTTTTTCTGTTCGGCCCAATATTCAAAACGAGGCCGGTAGTATTTATCAAAGGTATCGGGGTATTTCTCAGACAGCCAGGCCATTTTTTCTTCTGTAGGCAAAAAGGTATGGAAACCCGTCGCATTGCCTAATGAACAAAAAACCGACCAAATTTGATGGCTGATATGCTCAGATTCAGCCGTTGCCAGCTCATGGTACTTAGGCATTTTTAATCCATAACGCGATAAATCCTCAAACAAGGCGCCACCGTTCTCCACAAAGTAAACCTCCCACGCTTCTTTCCACGACATCGGGCTATTGGTGAGCATATAGTCCTGCATCGCTGCGACTAGGCCTAAAAGACGGTAAGCGCGCCAAAAATGTTTATCCATCCAGCGCTGGATGATTGGCAAGTTATCCTCATGCTGCTCAAGCATAAATTTAATAATTTCCAGACCTAAGGTCATATGCCGCGATTCATCAGACTGTGCCGAAAAGCCAAAGGTTACCGTCGCCATATCACCGTTATACGCCGCACCTGACATAAAAGGTACAAACAATAGATTAGTTAATACGTATTCAAACGCAAACGAAATAGACGTAATAAATTCAAACGGCCCAGACGACATGGCATCTTCTATAAAAGACTTCGGTACCGACAAGTACCAGACGCGATCAAACTGATGAAAGGGGTCATGTAAACCACTAAAATGTTTATTGTAATGGCTGATGGTATGCACTTGTGTTTGCGCATGACGCAATTCATCAATCGCTTGCATTTGACAAGCAATCCGAGCACCATCACCTCTAAAGTGGCGGCCCAAATGGGCAAAGCCACGGTGTGCGCCGTATTCCAATGGCGTCACACCGGTTATAAATAACTTAATCGCACTCAAATAACTGGCACATGCCAAATTTGTTTGGCCATTATTTTGCGCAAAACTATCAATCACCGCATACAGTTTTTTTTCTTTTTCCGCCTGAAACTTCCAGTAGGAATCCATGGTTAAACGAAAAGGGTCTTCCCACTTATCCCAGTCGGTTATTTTGATTCCTTCAAATGAATCGTACGGGAACACATCATCCATCTTTTGATAAGTCGTTTCCCATCCCATACCACGTGTCAATAGCTCGTAGCGTTTACGTAAGTTTAATTTTTTTGCTGGCATTTTATTTTCTCCTCACAGACCGGCGCTTAATGCCAGCTTATTTCAAATTTATCTTCATCCTCATCAATATTTCCTCCTAAGGAAATAAGATTTAAATGCAGCTCTTGAACATCCCACTCGCGGCCTAAATTTTCTTCAACGGTCACACGGTTAACAAGCAAGCGACCGGCTGCTTCCATACGTACCATGCCCGGCTGATATTGAATATTGGCGTCAGGATTATCTTGTTCAACCGCCTCGATAATAGGACGCGCGTCTTCGTTATCCTGCAAAATTAAAAATACCGTGTTTTTTTTATTTGACATCCTAATCTCCCGATTAAACCGTAACGCCTTGCTTAGCAAGGCGATCAATCAACTCGGCTTTAACCTCAGCCAGTTCTTTAGTACCTTCGTCACCAAACGCTTCAATCGCAATGGGCTCTAGTGCTATCGACAAACGATCCATCCACTTGCTAACCCAGCTAGATAGCAAGACCTGATTTTCCGCAGATTCTTTCGCCGTCACTTTTGCCAACGCGTTGGTCCAACGGACCGTTTCTTGATACCAGTCATCCATAAACTCGGTCAACATGGCAACAGTAGACCCACCTTCTTGGGTGAGCTTTTTTTCAAAACGATCATATAGCAAAGGAAAAACCAAACCGTCCAGCACGAAATTTTGCGCCACCATTAATTCAAACCAATCGTCTAACACAAACATATCTTCGATCGCGTGACGTAACCCTTGCCATTGAGGTGCCTCCATCCATGCGTGCTTTGCTGCATCCAACGTTGTTTCTTCATTACCATCCAGCAATAGGCCAATACGCGTCACGTACTGCGCCATACCCAATCGATCCATCGCATTAAACATACCGACAGAGCTAAAATTTGACCCATAGCACTCATCGGTAATTTGGCAATTATTCATATTCGCCGCCCACTCGACATGGCGAAGCGGTATTAAAACATCGCGCACAGCTTGCTTAACGGCTTCGGGCACCGCATCAAACAAATCGCGTTTATCCACAAACGCAAAATTATGCTCCGCGACTTCTTGCTGCTTAGCTCGGGCAATCGTATAAGAACCGTAATAGTACTGCCGAGGATCCGCAAAACTGTACCAATCTTCCATCACGATAGCGGTTTTACTAACATCATAAATATCGTGATTTTTATCCCACAGCGGACGGTATTGGAAATTAGCGGTAGGCTGAATATCATAGACCGCCTCTTGATAACGGGACGCTGGCTTCTTATCGCCGAATCGTTGTTGTAAATTGCCATACGCCAAGCGAACCGGCGTGATGGATTTTGCTGAAATCTCGATACTCATTTGCTCATCTCCAATTTATTGCTCTCCATGCTCCAGTTAATCAAATATTTTTCATTCATTGTCTACTTCCTCAAACCCCGGCACTCCAAAACGCCACTTAAGCTTGTCGTACTCTACTGCGGCTTCTTGCTCAGGGGTTAAATGCTGCACCTTATTCGCCTTACAAAACGTTTTAAAGTGCTCAAACGGCAACACTAATTCGACATGAATCGTCGGGTCATTAATTGAAAACTCAAATTCCACGTATTTATCGTGTAATACTTTGGTGACACGAACGAACCTGTCTCCATTAATTCCTGCGATTTGTGTTTTTTTGTGTGTCGTCATGATAAGTTCTTTATAAAGCAATCTTTGTGCCGTCTCTTTAAACGGCTGATAAACGCCACATTACCTCAGCTTATCTATTACCTTTTACTTAAAAATCAAGCATGCAATTCATTAAATGATGAAATTCAAATAAGGCCAAAAGCCATTGAATGACTCGCTAAAAGTTTATGATTCGCTAGGCGTGTAAAGATCGGAGTAAAAATGTGCCGGCAATAATCGATGATTAGTGATCAAGGTATCTGCCACCGCTTTTACCATCGCCGGAGAACCGGCTGAATAAGCATCCCACGCCGACATATTTTTTGGCATCACGCGCTCAACTACCTCGGTAATAAGGCCACTATGGCCGTCCCAGTCGTCTTGGTGAGATAACGCTGGGTAGTAATGGAACCCACTGTATTTTTTTGCTAATGCTTGCATATAAGCTGATTCCAGTAGTTCATCTTCTTGCCGACAACCTAAAAAATAATGCACATCACGGTGTGCTAGGTGACTGGCTTCATCTAGGCAGTGAATCATTGAGCGAATATAACTGGCACCGGATGCGCCGGCGACAAAAATAATATTTCTGTCGCTACCCTCTCGCAAATACGCCTCGCCCATCGGCATATGCAATTGAATGGCATCCCCTTGTTTTAAGGAATATAGATAAATCGCACCTGCGCCCAACTTATCTTCTTTTACTAATAATTCCACTTCCCCTTTTTTATTAGGTGATGAGGCAATCGAATAATAAGACGCCTTATCTGAATCAGGTAGTAATACCGCCAAGTATTGCCCAGCCTTAAAATCAACAAGCTCAGGCTCGATAAGTTTAACTTTAACTAAAATAATACCTTTACTAATAGGCCCTGAATAGACCACTTGCCCGACATGAGTCGCTTCCATTTTCATTCTCGTTTTAACTAAAATAAAAGACCGCGCGTAGTTTACGCGCGGTCCATGACGTTTTTTTAATCGAACATCTATGTTTATAACAAAGGATGCCCAGATAAACCAAACTGGGTACGCCCATAAGACATCATATTATCTTCATAAATTTGCCCTAAATGGATATACACCATAAAAGCATCGCGTGCTGCCGTTTCAAGCGGATCACCACTGCCGGTAGCAGACGCACCTAATAAATTCATCGCATGAAACGCCAGGTCAGACGCTTCTTTTGAAATGTGTGAACGCCAAGCACCCATTTTATTTTTTTCTGCCTCTTCAACTAATGGCGTATCCGCCGCAATCCACTCTTCCAGCTGATCGACGTACTTTTTATTCATCGCCTCTAGGGCGTCCAGTTTAACCATCACTTCAGCAAGGTTGCGTTGTGCAATGGGTGACTCTGACTCTCTCATGTTATACAAAATTCGCTGCCTGCCTTCCATACGCGTTTTTAAATCGCTAGCAACACGCTGCGCAATACCCGTAGAGATTGCGGGAAAACCCAAACAGAAAAAGGCCATAAAGGGTGCTTTAAAAATTGGCTCATCCGAATAATAGCCGCCAACCGGCTCTGCCTTATTCTTCGCCTTAAGCACAGGCAATACGTGACGCCAAGGTACAAACACATCCGCCACTTTAACGCTATGACTACCCGTACCCCGTAGACCAAACGGATTCCAATCTTCAATGACTTTGAAGTCTTTTTTGTTTACATTGACCAAACAAGGCTGAGGGTCTTCTCCTGGCACCTCCACAATCGCACCCAAGCCCATCCATTCATCCCACAGAACACCACTACCGAATGACCACTGCCCAGTCAAACGCACACCACCCTCCACGTATTCGACTTGACCTAACGGCATAAAAATATCACCCACCAAACCATCACTGGCATACACTTCTTGGCGACCTTCTTCGTCTAAATAAGCAACCCATTGCTCATGCAAAATGACAAAATAAACTAACCAAGCGGCTGATGCATTGTAATTGGCCACCGTGCGAACAATCTCAGAAAAGGTAAACGCACCCACGCCAGAGCCGCCATATTGCACGGGCCTTAAGGCCTTATGCATCTCAAGCCCATGAACAAAATCACGAAGTGCCAATGAAAAACAACCGGTTTTTTCAGCCTCAGCGACTTCTGGTAGCGCCTTTTCACCAATAAGATGCGCCCGTCTTATCCATTCGTCGTGTGCAATTACCTGTGTCATCATTTATCTCCTACGTTAATTTATTTTTTAGCTTACCATTTACTCTAACCAACATTAACCATTGATAGTACGCTTAACGCACCATTGCTATTTTTATCAGTTAATTTCTATAAATACTAAAAGCAAGTTTCGTGCCCGATATTAAATCTTACAGCCTTGGTTCCTACAGCGCTCTTCTGTCCACGCTCAACAGCTATTAAAATTATCATATCCACAATCTCATAACAATTTTTTACGATTTGATACAACTAAAGTCAACACGTCATAGACAAGTAGACTCAGACCCAATCAACTAGACTTGAACACTCTAGCTAAATGTTGGGCAAAATATTGTGGTATGTATATTGCTTAAACTTTTTTAGTAAAATATAAAATAAAATCGGGAGAACCTCAGCATGACAAACAAGCAGTCAGTTACAAAAAAGCCTATGACGGGCGATGAGTACTTAGAGAGCCTAAACGATGGCCGCGAGGTTTATATTTTTGGTGAGCGCGTTAAAAACGTCACCACCCACCCTGCTTTTAGAAATTCCGCCCGCATGACTGCGCGTATGTATGACGCCATGCACGATGAATCTAAAGCCAAGGTATTACGAACCTCAACCGATACCGGCAGCGGCGGCTACACTCAACCGTTTTTTAAAGCGCCTAGAACCACCGAAGATCTAGTGGCTTCACGTGATGCTATTGCCGAGTGGCAGCGTATCGGCTACGGCTGGATGGGGCGCGCTCCCGACTACAAGGCCAGTTTTATTGCCTCAATGGGCGCTATGCCAGAATTCTTTGGTGAATACGAAGGTAATGCAAGACGCTGGTACAAAGAAACTCAGGAAAACCTACTGTATTGGAATCACGCCATTGTCAACCCGCCGATAGACCGCCAAAAAGGCAGTGCTGAAATTGAAGATATTTGCATTCACGTTGAAAAAGAAACCGACGAAGGCATTATTGTTTCCGGCGCTAAAGTGGTGGCGACTAACTCAGCACTAACCCATCAAAACTTTGTGGGTTTATATGGCGTTCCCGTAAAAGACCCCAAATATGCAGTTATTTTTACTCTACCGATGAACTCACCCGGGCTAAAAATTATTTGCAGGACGTCCTATGAATACGCTGCAGGCGTTATGGGTTCACCCTATGATTACCCGCTTTCAAGTCGTATGGATGAAAATGATTCCATCCTGGTTTTAGACAAGGTACTGGTGCCGTGGGAAAACGTATTTGCTTATCGGGATATAGACGTTGTAAATCGCTTTATCTTCGGCTCTGGTTTTATGATGCGTGCGCTGTTCCATGGCTGCACCCGACTGGCAGTTAAACTGGACTTTATCACCGGTTTATTAATGAAGGCCGTTGAAACAACCGGCGCTAATGAATTTCGCGGTGTACAAGGACGAATCGGCGAGGTATTAGCCTGGCGTAATTTATTTTGGAGCCTCACCGATGCAATGGCGCTTAACCCATCACCCTGGGGTGACAATGGTTGCTTACAGGTGAATGCCGAAGCCGCTAGTGCCTATCGCGTGTTTGCTCCGATGGCCTACCCGATGATCAAAGACTTAATCCAAAAGGACCTCGGTGCGGCGTTAATTTACTTACCTTCGCACGCCGCAGATTTTAAAAATCCTGAAATCCGACCTTTTCTGGATCGTTTTGTACGCGGCTCAAATGGTATATCCGCTGAACAGCGGGTAAAGATCTTAAAGCTACTCTGGGACTCTATTGGTTCGGAGTTTGGCAGTCGCCATGAACTGTACGAAAGAAACTATGCCGGTAATCATGAAGATGTTCGTTTGCAGTTATTGGGTGGCGCTAAAATGTCAGGCCTGGCCGACAATTTAACCGGTTTTGCAGATAAGTGTTTGAGCGAATATGACCTTGATGGCTGGACCGTTCCGGATTTAATTAACCCGAGTGATATTAGTATTTTAAATAACCGGCGCTCTTAACTATATTCAAAGCAAAAAAAGCCTGACCAGTTAACTGGTCAGGCTTTTTTATAACGACTAATTTACACGTTATAAATATCTAATACGGTATCAACCATATCGTTATGCAATGTAATTTTTCTGAAACAGATCTTCAAACCATCGTCTGTTTTACGCAAGTGATGCTCTTGAACACCAAATGCTTCACGCGACACTTTCAAGCTATAGCAATGAGTGACCCATGATGAATGAACAACCACCTCTCCCGCTTCATTCTCTGACACTCGAAAGTTTGTATTAATATGGCAAGTACGAGGCAATGGGGTCGTAGCGAATGAAAGCCCGGTACGAATCCTAAAAACCCTGTCTTCTATACCTGAACGACTTCCGTAATAAATCAATGAGATTTCACGCTTAGGGTCGCTCGTTAAATTATATTCATCCACCCATGCCGGCATCCAATAGGTGGCATCTTCGGTATACAAATCAATCCAGGCATCCCATTGCTTATGATCTAAAGCAGCGGCTTCATCAATAATAAGAGCTACAGCTTGTTGTTTAATAAGACTCTCCATTTTATTTCTCCTCCGCCTGAGCTTCTGTCATTATTCTTGCCCAGTTCCTATGCTGCGCAACCATTATCCCTTCGTCCTCAAGGTTTATACCTGACTCTACAGGGTTCATACCCAAACCTTTTGCCACTTTTTCCGGCCCATCAACGGTGTTTTTGGCTCCCCGACACATATCACTCCAGCGTGCCTTTTCACCCATAAAGCCAATCTGGCTATTATTGAATGCCGTTAAATCATCGGGCGTCGCCATACCCGTTGCGTTAAAGAAATCCTCATACTGCCTGATACGGCGTTCACGGGCAGCATCAGACTCACCCACAGGCGCGATGCAATACGTAGTTACCTCAGTTTTATCAACCGAAATGGGGCGGAAATGACGAATTTGTGTACTCATCTGATCCATTATAAATACGTTCGGATAAATACAGGTGTTGCGTAAATAACCACCCATAAAATCTGCTTTTTCAGCGCCGAATTTAGCCTCTATTTCAGACATTCTTCCACCAACATGAAGCGGCCGATTAGACGCATCCGGGAACTTTGCCCATAATGTCACATGGCCTTTGCCTAAATCGTAATAACCTGCGGGTAGCTCCGTTGTGCCGCCAGCCAATTTGCCCACATCAACGGGTTTAACTTGATCTTTTTCACCCAGGAGTTTCTTACGGTTCTCAATAGTCATTACATAATTACCGTGAATAGACTCAAGATGATAACCATCTACACCATTTTCAGCTTGTAGTTTCCAGTTACCATTGTATGTATAGGTAGTTATCCCAGGCAGAACCTCAAGGCCTTCTTCAGATTGATCAACCAACATATCGATCATAAAGGTTGCTTCAGCCAAAAACTCTTTCAGAGTACACGCATTATCATCCAGCACACCAAACACAAAGCCGCGATAGCTTTCAATATTGCCGATTTTTTGTAGTCCCAAAGTGTCTTTAGTAAAGCTATCACTATAGCCAACATTGCCTTTGCTTTCACCACAATCAAGAAGCTCGCCTTTCATGTCAAACGTCCACATATGAAACGGGCAAACCAGTTTTCTTTTGTTGCCACAACCCGTGTTAACTAGCTGGGCTCCGCGGTGAGTACAGGCGTTAATAAATCCATGAATTTCGCCATCTTTATCGCGCGTAACGATCACGGGTTGACGCCCCATATAGACGGTAAAGAAGTCGTTCGGGTTTTTTATCTGACTTTCATGACACAGGTAGACCCAGTTTTTTTCGAAAACGGACTTCATCTCCATTTCAAAAATATCAGGATCGGTGAACATTTTTCTGTCACAACGATAAATACCCTTCTCTTCATCGTCTATTAGATATTTTGAAAAATCTATTTTTTTTTGATTGCCCATAACTTAAGTCCTCACTCTAAATTTCTGATTGCCCATATTCTATTCAATCATTTCGATGAATATACTATTAAACACAACTAAACTCATCTCCAGTTAGCAGAATAGTTTTAAAAAATGATTTATGTCATAAGTCATATATTAACAACAAGCCTTAAAACTCCGAGCAGCCCATTTTTTATTGGCTTCATTAGTGAGCTCTCGCTCTGCTTGTTTTGCGAAAGCCCTATCCCAAACTTTCAACTATTCACGTTTTTTAAATTAGCATAAAACATTTATTACCAATATAAAAAAACCGGCTTAAAAAGCCGGTTTTTCAATACCGCCTAACTCACGGATTAACCCCAATCGTTATTTACCAAAAGAACGCATGTACTGTACGCTAAACTGTTTTTCTTTAACCAGTTCAGGATCAACAATACCTTTGAACTGGCCGGTTGTACAATGCATAGATTGAACGTCCATCATGCCGAAAGCGTCATCAATTGACACGCCCGTTCCCTTATTAATAGGTAAGTGAGTATCGGGGTGCGCCTGGCCGATCATCCAGGATTTCCAGTATTTTCCCTGACGATCATAAATGATGGTTCGCGGCAATGTGAATGTTTGTGCGTCTATATAGTGAACACGCTTACTGATTGGATGATTTGGGTCAACCGGATCAGATTCAAGGACATACACTTTTCTTAACGAGTACGTCACATTGGGAAAACAACCGCCTTTGCCATGAAAATCAGTGTATGTATATCCATCGCTTTCGTTGAACTCAGCTGTACGATTTTGTTTGGAAGAATCATACATGGGCAGCAACATATTTCGTGTGCCTTTGTACGTCCAGTTCATATCTGAAATACGGCCGTTATAGCCTTCAAAATCTTCGATCATAAGATCAGAACCGAGAAAAGAATCCGTTACCTGCCCGGTCGCTAAACGGCGTACTCGACGTTGAAAACCAAGGTATAACCACGCATTGTCGCGTTTCAGATCATCTTGATTGCGCTGTATCAACAACTGGGTGTTCTTAACGTCAAACGGCTCCTCAACATTCAGGTAAATACCACGAAACAAATTACTTGGATTCGGTAGTATTTCTGGTTTAGGTTCGTGATTCACACGATGAGCAAAGTTTAAGAAGTAAAAGTTGAACTTGATATTTCGTTCAATTTTACCCGTATCCATATTGCGATACTTCCAATAGAAAGGTGAGATGGCGGCGCCATCACCCCAGTTATAACCATACTGATAGTTCCAGGCTAATTTTTCACCCGCACGCGGATCATCCAAGCTAGGTTCGTCAGGGAACGCACGCCCAGCTATATAACCTTCAATCTCTCCAGTTTTAGCACCTAATTTTACGTTTTTAGCTCCCGCTTTAGTCGCATCGATGTAACCCTGGTTCAAGACAAAGTCCAAAGGCTTACCTACGGTAATTTCAACCCAACCGTCTTTAATGTGTTGAATCATCTCGGGGTCTAGTACGTCTTTTGCTGCATCTACATTAGCCTTGTTGATAACCATACCCGGCGTAACCCCAACAGCGGTCGGAAAACCAGCCTTATACGGTTTAAACGAGTTATCGATATCCGCATCGGTCACCGCCGATGCACTCGCTGCTACGCCTAATAAGGTAGCGGCGAATAAACTTTTTGAAAATATTTTCATTTTAAAAATCTCCTTAAATCAATTCTTATCTCATGTTGAAAGCTTCGTTAAAGCGGCCTGTTTGAGGCCGCTTTATCTCACCCTAGAAACGATAACGAAGTGTCACCTGAATTTCGTCTTCTTTTTGTGCCATACCGATAGGACCCGAACGGAAACGGCCTAGTGGTTCGAAGCCTCCTAAACCAATATCACCAGCATCCGCATTCACACCATCCCAGTTATCATGCAAAGGTGTTGCTGTATAAGGCGAGAACGGGTTACATGTACGACAATCAGAAAACTCACGCGCACCTGTTCCAAGCTTTATATTAGCAGCTACTTGTAAGCGCCAATTATCGCTAATCAACCAATCCACTGAAGGTGACACAACATAGGCTTTAGCACTCCAGTCATAGGCTGAAATAACCTGTGGGCTTAAACGATCATTCATCCACCATCCTTTAATCAATAGGGTTGAAATGTAGTTATCTTCCCAATCTGGCATACCTACTGGGCCTAATGGTCCATTTTCACGATCATGATCTAAAATATGTTGACCAAATGTTTGGAAAGAAATCAAGAAGGCTTTATTTCTATTAATCGACCGTATAAACAAATTATGATCTGCACCAATCACCCAACGAACCACTTCGGATTCTGAGAACAAACGCGGTTTCAAGGTATTCGCAAACTCTTCACCTTTAGTCCAGGCCACCTCCCCACGGAAAGCAGTTTTTAAAGGATCCGCATAATAATCCAAAGAACCACCTACCAATACTACTCGTGGAAAGTGCATATCAAATGCAATCAAATAAGGAAATATGCGATTATCTGTGTCATCAAATGGATTTTCAGTCACAAAGCCCCCTGGCCCTCCAGAACCTCGTAAAGAAGGCAGTTGCGAACGTGTATAGAATGCATTTAATGAGAACCCAATATCGCTATAAACACCCTCAAACTTCATACCAAACTGGCCGTTATCCAATGACCACTCAGGCTCTTCAATGTTTCTAATCCCTAGTTGACCTGGGCCAAAATTAGTTGCTGTATTTCCACCTGCAAAATTGGAAACAGTACAGCCATTATCCCAGCAGTTGCTCAAACCACGGAATAGAGACCCTGCATCCAAAATTTGGTTCGGCGTACCCGCTTGCCCTAACTTACTTGGGCGAAACTTATCAAATATCCAAACAAATTGTAGATTCATATCATCTAGCAAGTCATTCGCTCCAAACTGCCACTCAGCTGTGGCCATCCACAAAGGGATACGAATATCTTCTAGTTCGTCGTAGATATTATTCCGCGAGTAATCAACAGGATTCAGAACGTCTAATACACGAAATAAATCGGTACGACCCCATACTTCTTGTTTTTTACCGACGCTCAGATTAAACGTGGTGCCGCTATCCATATCGATCGTAGCGTTAACGTATAACTCACGTATAAAATCCCAACGATCATTAAAATCGGAATACCTTAGATCATTTAACGTATCGCTAATATAATCACCTTTACAGCCACGATTATCTTTGTCACAGGGGCGTACAGGCACACCAAATGTTACTCCACCATCGGCATCATGTAGCTGCTCACCTAATACAATAAGGCCTCTATTTGGATTTGCAGACACATCAAAATCAAGAGCGTTATTTGGTGGTAATGGTGCTCCAAAGTAGATAGATGCTGGGTCTGTCGAACCTAAGCCCAACCCATGTGGTGAATTTGGCGCACCATTAGTCGATTCAAGATTAATCGAACCACCCGCACCATCACCGTACTCATCTGAATTCAAGTCATACACACCATCGTAAGTCGCACGGAAGGTTCCGTTAATACTTACTCCGCTAAACGCGCCAATATTACCGAGTATTTTCTCACCTTCTAATTGAAGCGTATTACGGAACTTAGACAAGCCAACGTCGTTACGTATATAGGTAGCATTTTCGACAAAACCGCTAACTTCTAACGAATCGTCCCCCGTATCAATCCCAGCGAGTACTTGCTGCGATACCATTAAAGCCAACAGCCCTGCAAATCCCAAAGCGACTGATAATGGCTTTGTACGCCATTTATTATTTTTCATACAATCTCCTTTCCCTTTAGTTAAGTACATAATCTATACCCTCGAAACTCAGGTATAAAAAATTTACATCACGTTGCTTTTATACTACTCCATACAAAATAAGCAACAACCTTGCATGGTATAAAATCAAAACAATCAATCACTTAAAGAAAAATAAACGCATTACTTTTCCTGAATAAATTTAGGTTTAAAGGTCATGACCCAAGCCGGCACCAAAAACATCGCCGCCAACGCATTGAGCAATAGCATGACGATCAGCAGCATTGCCGCATCCGCCTGAAAACGCATGGTGGATAATAAAACCCACATAATTACCCCCGCAATTAACGAGAAGGCAGTAAAGCCAATCGCGACACCGGTGGTATTGATCGCTATTTTAATCGCCTCTTCAAAACTCCCCACTTTGGCGTATTGCTCTTTAATTTTATCCATAATATAAATCGAGTAATCCACGCCAATACCGATACCCGCCGCAAGAATCGGCACCGTATTAACATTGATGCCCAACCCAACGATACCCATATAGGCGTAGGTTAAGGTGGTTGCAAAGGACATCGCGAGTAGCATCAGCCAGCCTGCGTGTAACGACCAATAGAATGCCGTCACGAACACGAGAATCAGTAAGAACACGAGTGGAATAACGATGATATTCGTCTCGTATGACGCTTCGTTAACCGCGGCGGTAACACCAATTAAGCCACCAGCCAATTTGAGCGATAAGCCTTCGACCTGAGCGGCGCTGCTGGCGGTCCATTCTTTGACCATATGAATAGCTCGGCGAATAGTTTCGCCTTTATGGTCTTTATAATAAAAGACCATATTGGCATTTTGTTCATCGGGGTCAATGAACTCCAATAAAGCGCCGGGGATTGGGCTCGACATCATATAAGTAAACATCAAGCCACCCGATTCGAATTCATCTTTTGGATAAATGAGCCAGCGAGGATCGTCATTATGAATAATACGGTTCACCTGCGTTAACAAGTCGGGCAAGCCTTTGGTTCCACCGAGGTCAGGATCAAGCATCATGCTGTTTTGGAAGTCTGCCAACGCTCTTATAGCCGCTGGATCTTTCAGTCCATGTGGTTTATCTGAGTGCGCCAGAATGAACATTTCTTCAGAACCCGGGAAAGCATCGTTAATCGCTTTAGAGGAAATATTGTAGTCGTGGTCTTGATATAAAAGAGGCGAACCCGCTTCAGATTCACCAATTTGCACTTTTGAACTTAAATAACCGCCGCCTATTACCAGACCCAACGATACGAACAAGGTGATTAATGCGCCCTGACGGGTACACGAAATTCTAGACACCACGGGGAATAATCTTTCCAGTAAAGCGTGCTCGGTTTTTTTAGACGCTGTTTGTGGCAAAATTTCAAGCAACACTGGTAACAGTATTAATACCGTAACAATCACGCTACCCGCCCATAAAGAGGCATAAATAGCCAACTTATCGTTGATCGGTACCGAGCCAAGAGAAATGAGCAAGAGGCCGATAGCATCTGAAATCACGCCTAATGAACCCGGCCTAAATAAGCCTTCAAAGGTGTTTCTTGCAGCAATTTGTTTGTCGGCGCATTCGCCAAGTTCGGTATAAAACCTTTCCACAATCTGTACGCCGTGCGACATGGCACGTGCCGATACGAGAAAAGGCACCACCAACATCAACGGGTCAAGGTTATAACCTAGCAATGACAACATTCCTAAACCCCAGGTCGTCGTCAGCAAAATCCCTACAAAGGGTAATAACAGGCCATAAAATTTTCTAAAGTACGCTACTAGCAGGATGAGCAAAATAGCCAGCGTGTAGCCAAAAATCTGGATCACTTCACTCACATAACTAGTGACCCAACCCACCAATACGGGTTGGCCGCTGGCAAAAATACTTATACCTTCTGCCTTTTCCTCGTCTCGTAGTTGACTTAAGGAAGCAAAAACTTCTTCGTAATTTAAGTCACCCTCATTTAGGGTACCTTTGATCAGCGCTGATTTTAAATCTGGAGAAACCAATAAGCCGTATACCCTCGGATTAGACACCACTTGATTTTGCATGGCCTCTAACTCCTGCTCGGAGTAATGCTCCTGAAGTGGGTCATAGTAAGGCGCAGATTTCATCGTGCCATACTCATTTAACCAGACGCGGCGTGTGTTTCTGTGCGTTAGGCTGTTCACCAGGTTATGGTTAACGGCGGGCAAAGCGTCTACTTTATCGGTAATCCGTTTGATTCGCTTCAGCACGTCGTTGCTAAAGATAGTACCTTCGTGAACCTGTAGCGAAACGATCACTGTGTTCGCTCCACCAAATGTTTCCGTCAGCGTATTATGCGTTTGAATATAGGGGTGTTCTTGCGGTAATAAGTCGGCGAAATTTGAAACCATTTTAACCGCAGGAATTTGCATCGCGAAAAAAGCACTAATGAGCAAAATAACAAAGGCTGTGACTTTTGGGTGCGCAAAGACGACGCGATCTATCTTTTTTAATTGCTTAGTTATCACGCCCACACTACACTCCCTGTTCCAGACTCGCGGCTATCAATTGCCCAGAGCCATCATCAATCAAAAATCGAAGCGTACCCGCGCCGCCGCCCAGCAAGACCTTGTTTTTACCTAAAGGCGTTATTGCGCGCAGGTAAAAACGCGTGGAAACTGCGCTGGACTGAACCCATACTACCGTCCCCTCGTTATTCACTTTCCTTTCCAGGAAGGTACCAAAACCGCCCACTGCATAAACACCGGAAGCGTTTGCCAACAGGCCATAAATGGGTGCTTCTGATCCAGTTTCTTCCTTTAACCAGTTATTCCCACCGTCTGAGGTATGTAAAATAACGCCGTTTGAACCGCCAATCCAACCGTGTTGATTATCTAAAAAACTTACCGCCATTGGGTAAAATTCGTTTGCAATGGGCTGCTCTTTTGCAATCCAGTTTTCACCTCCGTCCTCGGAGTTGTAAACACTACCGAACTCGCCAATAGCAATACCGTGTTGCGCATCGAAAAAGTTAATGTAGGTAAAAATCAAATCTTCGTCTAGAGACGTTTGCTGCCAAGTTTTACCCTGATCCGAGCTACTTAATAGCGTACTGAAACTTGCGGCAACCCATAGTTTATTATCTGGCCCGCAACTGATGTATTGTGGCGATTCTTCGGTACCCAAATCATTTGCCAGCCAGGTTTTACCGTTATCAGTCGATACCCAGGCCTGTTTTTCTGCTGAAATAGCCACTTGCGTTTTATCAGCACACATCGTAACGCCGATTAATGCAGGGAGCCCATCGGGTGAAGTCCGCCGCCAGGTTTTACCCGCGTCATTAGAGTTCAACAGTAAACCCACTCCAACAACGACGACCTCATCGCCTATCGACGCTGCCGCCTGAATACGATCAGTTCGACGAACTGGATCGGCTTTAGCCTGCTCCACCCTATCAAGCACCAGGGGTGCTTCACATGCCGCCAGGATAATACACAGCAGTAATGTATTTAAAATCCGAAAATCCATTCATTCCCCCAAATAAAATGACTTATTCAAATAGGCTAAGCACCTTTTATGCCAAGTAAAACAAACTTCATCTTTTGCTTATATTCTTCCTTGAACTATACACTCAAGACTTAAATGAATGGAATCAATTTTTTAACTATACTTTAGGCCTGTGCTACGCTAGTTTTCATCAAATCATCAAATCATCAAAAAAAATTACTCTGGAGAACAAAATGAGAACAGCCATTTATTACGGCCCGGAAGATATTCGTTGCGGCGACAAGCCCGACCCGACTATTACTGAAGACCACCAGATTTTGGTTGAAGTGAATGCCACCTCTATTTGTGGTTCCGACCTACATTTATACCGTGGCGCCTTGGACGCTATTATGGAAAGGGGACGTTCACAAACAGGGCACGAGCTTATTGCTCGGGTAAGCGAAGTTGGCCGCAGTGTTGGAAAATTTAAAGTGGGCGACCGCGTTTCAATGGCCTATTCCTGTTCTTGTGGCGAGTGTTATATGTGTGAAGTGGGGCAAACCGCGCATTGCGAAACCACACAAAAATCGGTGTATGGTTTTGGTGTGCCATTTGGTGATTTAAATGGCACCCATACGGAAGCTTTAATTTTGCCTTATGCCGATGGCCACGTTATTAAAGTTCCCGATGCGATTGATGATGCGTCAGCACTGACGCTGTCGTGCAACTTACCCTCAGCGATCATCGCGAATAAACTGGCCGACATTCAACCCGGTGAAAATGTAGCGATTATAGGTTGCGGCCCTACCGGCTTGCTCGCGATGGATATTGCTCTGGGCAAATCTGCTGGGCAAGTCGTGTGTATTGATCAACTGGATTACCGGCTGGCAGTGGCCTCCAAAAAAGGCGCTATTACCGTTAATTCTAGTCATAATGGCTGGAAAGATCAGGCCCTTGCTTTAACAAAAGGGCGAGGCTTCGATAAAATTATCGAAGTCGTCGGTTACCCCGAAACCTTACAAATGTGCCTGGATTTAATTCGACCTGGCGGCACAATTGCAGCGATCGGTGTATTTGCCGACCAGGAATTTAATTTAGTGTTGATCGATGTTTTCTTGCGCGACATTAGCTTGCACATGAACGGCTTTGCCAACGTACAACCGTTTATGTGGGAAGGTATCCGCTTAATGGAACGCGGCGTTATCAATCCCACCGACTATTTTTCTCACGAATTTAAACTCGACAATATTGATCAAGCGTTTAAAACATTCTATCAGAAATCAAACAATGCGCTGAAGATGATGATTCGCCCTTAACAACTAAAAAGCCCCTTAATTAAGGGGCTTTTTAGTTGTTAAGTTAGCCGGCCAGCTTATACTTGAGGGGCGTGTTTGGAATGATCAAAGTTTTTATGCGACTCTATATTGGCGGGCTCAAGACCAAAAGCAGTCTGCTTACTAATATTCTGCGCATTAATTTCATCGTATTTCAAATACCATACCTTGTGCATTTTATAAAACGGTATTTCTGGGTATAAGTGATGAATTAAATGATAATTTTGGTACACCAATAAAGGCGTTAATAACCATTCCCAGCCCATGCGCATCGTCGTTGCCATATAAGGGTCTTCTTCCTGACTAACAGTCGCTGGTTGATGAGGCAATATAACAAACACCACCGCAATTAAGAAAAGAGAAATACGGGTTGGTACAAACCAGAGCATTAATACTTCGTAGCTATAACCTGTATAGACTACAGCTACGATACCTATCACCAATAAGCTGTAATACACAATTAGATAGCTCGCGTGCTTTTTCATTACTTTTCCACCGTATTTGAAAAAGTAATAAATATAATAACCGTCAAAACACGACCACCTAAAAGGCACCTGCCACCAAGGAGACTGGTGCTCGAAAAGATCAGGGTCTAATGGACCGTTAGCATGAATATGGTGTTTATTATGCACCCAACGTAACAATACCATTGGCGCGTAAGGGAACAAAAAGAATAGCGCAACACCACCAATGCCTTCATTAAGAAAATTGTTACTAGAAAGAGAACGGTGCGAGCTATCGTGGATAACGCTGAATAAGCAATAACTCAAAAAACCATTAATGATGGCGCCTTGCCACAACGGCAGCGACCCTTCCAGCGCGTAATACCAAACTGCGCCCATACTCGTCATCACCGCTATGAACATCAGCGTCGTTGGAATGGCTAACGTTGGTGCTTTTATAAGCGTACGAAAGTATTCTTCGCTCGTTGGGGTCGTTTGTTCTGTACTCATCTTTATCTCCTAGCCTCTAATTTCCTAACCTATTAAAAGCTGTTATTTAAAAGTATCTATTTATTTTCAAACAATTATGCATTAGAACAAGACGCTGAGCGCTAAAGAAGTGTCATTATTTGACAGGGAGGTGTCATATTGTGACAAAAAAAGTAATCCCTGTATAATCTCTGTTATATATCAAGGCGAGAGAATATTTATGTCTACGTTTAATACATTGCCGGTTAGCTATATTCAAATTGCTATTCGCGCACTCGCCAATGAAGGCATTTCTGCCGAACAAATTTTAGAAAACACCGGCCTAAGCGCTGAATCATTAACCGATGGTGCGCATATCTCTGTAGATCAATTTGTTAACGTCATATTGAATACTAAAACGGCCACCAATAACCCAGCCATTGGTCTATTACTGGGCTCGTTACTGCATCCATCTACTCACGGTTATCTGGGTTGGGCCGCCATTAATAGCCCATCACTCTCGGATGCTATTGGTATTTTTCAGCAATACAGCTACATCCGAACGCCGTTTACTTTATACAGCACTGCCACACAACAAGATCAGTACATCATAAGGCTCACTCTTACCGAAAATCTTAAGACCGCCCACACTATTTTTGTCGAAGCCATGCTGATGCTGCTACAACATATTATTGAGTTTATTTTAGGCCGTCCGATGTCCGAAGCAACGCTATACATCAATAGCTCCGCACCCAGTTATGCCGATACGTATCGGCAGTATTTTCACTGCCCTATTTATTTCGATTCGGATTATCTTGAGATACACCTTCCTTTGGCGTTAAAAGATACCATCAACCCGAGCGCCGACAGTCATATGTACCAACTCGCACTTGAACAGTGCCAGGAGGCGGCGCATCAATTACAGCGTGATATTGATATCAGCACAGAGGTTTACGAATACTTATCGTCAAATCTAGGTAAGTCATTGACCTTAGAACAAACCGCCAAGCAGCTCAACGTATCTTCCCGCACCCTTATTAGAAAGTTAAAAAAACAGAACACCTCGTTTCAAACGATTAAAGATGACGTGTATGCTTTTCAGGCCAGCAGTTATTTAAGGCGCAGTTCAATTTCTATAGACACGCTTTCGGTCATTTTTGGCTATAGCGACCCGGCTAATTTTCGTCGTAGCTTTAAAAGATGGTTTGGTTTAAGCCCGCAACAATATAGGAATAAACAGTTACCGCACTAAATTAATCCAAAGAAAAAATGCCTGGGCTGAAGTTCTTTATTCAGTTTCTTCAATTTTTCCTAATCGATACGCCAGTTGTGGTCTGGTCATACCCAGCGTACGAGCCGCGCCAGACAAATTACCCTGCGCCCGTCTGACGGCTTCCCTCAGAATCGTATCTTCAATTTCAAACAGGTTATTCTGTGCCTCAAAAAACAGATCGACAAATTGATTAGCCAGACTATTATTAACTTCCTTCAAGTGGCCTTTTTCATCAATTGATGACACCGGGTTTTGTTCATTATTAACCAGGGCAAAGAGGTGTTGAAACTCAATCTTCCCGCCTTCCTCGCAGAGCAGCACCCCCCGTTCGATGACGTTCTCCAGTTCTCTAATATTACCCGGCCACTGATACGCTTCTAACTCACTTAATGCGTGCTCGGATAGGCCTTTAATATCTTTATGATATTTCACTTTAAAATGATTAACAAAACTGTCCGCCAGCAAATGAATATCAGTTTTCCTTTCCCGTAGCGATGGAATCAGGATGGGATAAACATTTAATCGATAAAATAAATCTTTACGGAACTCACCTTTTTCGACCTTTTCAAGTAAATCTGCGTGCGTCGCAGCGACGACTCGGACATCCACAGGAATCACGTTGGTACCACCAACTCGCTCTACCTCTCCTTCCTGCAAAACACGCAATAATTTAGCCTGCGCAGGGTACGACAAATCTCCAATTTCATCCAAAAACAAGGTGCCTTTATTAGCGCGTTCGAAACGACCTTCTCGTGATTGGTGCGCCCCGGTATAAGCGCCTTTATCAACGCCAAATAATTCTGCTTCTAGCAAATCATCGGGAATGGCTGCGCAATTAACGGCGATAAACGGTTCTTTATTTCTATCGCTTTTATGGTGTAATGAGCGCGCAAAGAGCTCCTTTCCTACGCCCGTCTCGCCCAACAAAAGAACCGTTACCGGACCCTGTATGGCTTTTTCCAATAATGCGAGGGCCTTTTTAAACGGTTTCGATTTGCCAATGATATGGCTATCTAAAATTTCATTTTCAATCAACGACGAACGCAAGCTGGTAACTTCGTCTCGTAAGCTAAGAATTTGATCAACAATACTATCGGATTCATAGTATTTCGTTAGCTCTTCTGGTTTATCCCACTCGGCAACCGGCTTACCAATAATCACGCAGTGTTCGTCCTGACACGCGCGGCAGGCTATTTCAGAAAATAAGATAGATTGCCCGGTAAATTCGCTACTGTAACCACTGGCATAACCGACCTCCATCCAACAAACGGGTTTGTCAGACACACCAAAAGCCTTTTGGTGAACCTCACTCTCATAGGAGTTTTCCCAACGAATTTCCATAAAGAATGTTTTTGCTTTGACGTCCATCTCAAAGCGAATCGGTGTAACGCGGACGATGCCTTCCAATTGATGCAATTGAGGCCCTACCATAAACTGGTCTTTTTCACTGGCGTCTGGGCGTAACTTTTTGGCTAATTTGGCGTCCTCTACACCCGCTTTAAAGCCTGTCCGCATGATGATGCCCTTCGCGCGCTCCACGCCCATGCTCTCTATCAACTCGCGGCGCATCGACCCCATCGCTTCGCTGTGCAACAACAGCATGCGCTGTTCGTCTAACCAAATGTGCCCGGTATCAGAAGAGAATCGGATGCGATCCCTTAGATCATCGCTCGATGGGTAGTTATAACTTGTATCTTGCGTCACTTTATCGACCTTATACTTAGATAATGAGCTAAGCCTACAAGAAAAATTTGATCATTTCATTAAAAGCAGCCGTTTTTAATGAAATGATCAAATGTTATTAGAACCAATCATCAAGTTGCTCGCCTTTTAATTCACCTATCGCGTAGTCATTAAACTCACGATAAGTCGTCCAGTCGTGAATCTTCTGTTTCACCACGTTGGCACCTTCTAAATCACTCTGAACTAATTGCGACGAATACTTATCGAGCATTTGTTCACTATAACTATTACATTGCTTAAGAAAATCAATGATGATCTCTTTTTTGTCTTGCAGACTGATTGTGCTGTTTATCATTATTTATACCCACATTAAATTGACGAGAAAAATGTTTAGCGATATGGTCAGTGTCATATTTTTATTACTATTGGCCATTATATGAAGAAAAAAATCATTGTCGCAATCACGGGAGCCACTGGCTCAATTTACGGTACTCGTTTGCTCGAAATTCTGCAAACCATTGATGACGTTGAAAGCCACCTCATCTTATCAAGCGCCGGCGCTTTAACCGCGCAATGCGAACTTGGGCTCGACAAAAAAGCCATTATGGCCCTGGCCGACGTGGTACATAACCCAAAAGATATTGGCGCAACGCTATCCAGCGGTTCGTTTATTACCCACGGTATGGTCATCGCCCCCTGCTCGATGAAAACGCTCGGATGCATCGCCAATGGCATCGCCGATAACCTGGTATCCAGGGCCGCAGACGTGGTTTTAAAAGAAAGAAGGCGCTTAGTACTAATGGTTAGAGAGACGCCATTAAACCTGGTGCACCTTAGAAATATGACCACGTTGTCCGAAATGGGGGCCATCATCGCGCCACCAGTCCCAGCGTTCTACACCTTACCAAAATCAATAGACGATATCGTTAACCATACAGTTGGACGTGTACTAGACATATTAGATATTTCTACTATAGACTACGTAAAAAGATGGCAAGGTATTAAGGAGTAGTCACTCGCCAATTGTCTAATAAAAATCACAGTAATTCAGGAGAGAGGTCCATGCTAAGCAGACGCACATTTATTAAAACGGCTTTAGCTTCTAACGCTGCACTGTTAACGACACCATCGCAGGCGCTGCAACTTTTATTTGATAACAGCCAGGCCCAACCCTTGCTGGTGTTTGCCGACGAAACTGCGTTAAATGCGAAAGACTTCATTTCAGGGGTCAAAAACGACGGCGCAAATCTCGGCCTCGATATTGGCCGGCACTTTGACTTACTGGCTACGTTTTGCAAGGACACACCCAACGGCCAGATCATGGGGCTGACCAGAGACTCAGATTTTTTTGTGCTAGAACAGTTGGCTAAAGACTTCGGTTTTTACACCAGTTATTCAGCCAGTCATCGTTACGACGGACAAACGCTCACCCATCAGGTCACCGCCGCTGAAGAGCCCGCAACAATCATCACCACATCACTGACCAAGGCAGGCGAACAGTGGCCAGCCTGGTTAGCAAAAAACCTGCACGCTTTGCCACAAAAACACCAGCAAACCATCACCACAAAAAGTCAGCTCAACGTAGCAAACGCTGAACCGCACGACTTTTTAGTTTCTTGGTCGCTCAGCACTTCAAAAAGTATTTAAAACGGAATAAACGATGACTAAACCACTCCCACAAGGCATCTCTTTAGGTCAATTCAATGCCGCTATCGCAGAAATTGAAAAGATAGTCGGCAAGCAATACGTTTTCCTGGATGACGTAACAGAACTTCGAAGCTACCGCGACCCTTACAACACGACTAATGACGCGGATTTTGCCCCCTCAGCGGCCATTGCGCCGAAAAATGTAGAGCAAATCCAGAAAATTCTAGCCATCGTCAATAACTATAAAATACCCATTTGGACTATTTCGACCGGTAAAAACTTTGCCTATGGCGGCCCTGCACCGCGCAAAGCGGGTTATATCGTGCTTGATTTGAAACTCATGAATCGCATTATCGAAGTCAACGAGAAGCACGGTTACGCCATCGTTGAACCCGGCGTGAGTTATTATGATTTATATAATTACCTGCAAAGCAAGGGCATAAAACTTTGGATCGATTGTGCCGCGCCTGCCTGGGGCGGTTTCGTCGGCAACACCTCAGACCACGGCGCGGGTTACACGCCTTATGGCGATCACTTATTAATGCAGTGTGGTATGCAAGTGGTTCTGGCCGACGGTACCATTGTTGAAACGGGTATGGATACAACCGCTAACAGCAAAAGCGGCGCATTATATAAATACGGACAAGGCGCAGCGATTGATGGCTTATTCACCCAGTCAAATTTTGGCGTTATCACGCGCATGGGTATGTGGCTTATGCCAGAACCTCCCGGCTATACGCCATTTATGATTACGCTTGAAAACGAGCGCGACCTTGAAATCGTAACCGACCTCACCTTACCGCTAAGACTCAATCAAGTTATTCATAATGCACCGATGACCGTCGATCTATTATGGGAATCGGCTATGTCGGTTAGCAAACGCCAGTACTACACGGGCACAGGCCCGATGCCGGATAGTAACCGTAAGAAAATGGCTAAAGACCTGGATCTAGGCATCTGGAATTATTACGCCGCCGTGTATGGCCCAGAGCCGATGATGAAAAACAATATGGAGATCATTCGCGATACCTTTAGCCAAATTCCCGGTGCTAAATTTCACTTCGACGATACCCGTAAGGGCGACCCCGGCTGGGACTATCGGGTAAAACTGATGAAAGGCGAGCCGAATATGACCGAATTTAGTTTGCTCAACTGGATCGGTGGTGGCGGACACATCAACTTCTCACCCATTTCAGCTGCCGATGGCAAAGACTCGATGAAACAGTACGAAATGATTCGTAAAAGAGCGCACGAATACGATTTCGATTATATCGGTGAATTTCTAATTGGCTGGCGAGATCAACACCATATTTTCATGTTGATGTTTGACCGCATGAACGCCGAAGAGAAAAAGCGCGCGCACGAGTTATTTGCCGTTTTAGTAGACGATGCCGCGGCATTGGGCTATGGCGAGTACCGCACGCATTTATCCTTTATGGATCAGATCGCTGGCACTTACTCCTGGAACGACAACGCGCTATGGGATACCCACCACGCACTGAAGGATGAGCTTGACCCTAACGGCATTCTTTCGCCAGGCAAAATGGGGATTTGGCCAAAGAATTTAAGGGGTAACTCATGAAAAAACAACTAATAATAGCCCTCAGCTTATTGACGCTTACGGCTTGTGAGCAACAAACCGCTGAGCCCGTAGCCGCCGTTGAGCATGAATCCACAGCCACAGCAGAAACCGTTGCGCTAGCGGATGATAGTAGCCATCGCCCAGGAAAAGTGCTTTTTGAGTTACATTGCGCCGGATGTCATGACCCAGGACCCGCACACGCCGCGACCAAACAGCTCGCCTTAGTTCGTGGCAAAGATATGGCCGTTATTATGCAACGCAAAGACTTAACCCCCGCCTATATTAAATTTGTCGTTAGAGATGGCTTATTAGAAATGCCTCCCTTTCGCCCAACCGACATCAACGATGTCGAGTTAACTAATTTAGCCACTTATATCGTTGATAGCGCACAAGCCTATCAATCCGAGGAGACAAAATAATGAGCACAGTAAAAAAACCGTTATCTGACAAAGCAAAAGCCGTCGGTGAGCGCATCGGCTGCCTACGAGATTTTCTGGAATTTTTAGAAGAAAACGGCCAATGCATTACCTGGACTGACGAGATATTACCCGAGCCAGATGTTCGCAACATTGCGGTTGCCGCGGGCAGAGACTCGATGAGCGGCCCCGCCGTTATTTTCAACAATATCAGCGGTTACCCTGGTAAAAAACTCGTATTGGGCGTGCATGGCAGCTTTACCAATCTGGCTTTATTATTAGGCCATCCGAAGGGAACAACCATTAAAGAGTTGTTTTACGACATTATTTCTCGTTGGGGTGACGACGCACCACTACTAACTTTTATTGAGCCAGAAGACGCGCCGGTCAATGAAAACCGCATCACAGAAAACTTTAATTTATACGACTTACTGCCGCTTTATCGAATTAACGAATACGACGGTGGTTTCTATATTGGTAAGGCCAATGTCGTTAGCCGTGACCCGCGCGACCCTGACAATTTTGGCAAGCAAAATGTTGGCATCTACCGCATTCAAGTGCAATCTCCCGGCGAATTTACCCTGCTCAGCGTTCCCGCGCACGATATGGGCCGCCACATTATGGCCGCCGAAGAAGAACAAGTGCCATTAAAAATTGCCGTGATGCTGGGAAACCACCCCGCCATGTGCATGTTTGCCGCAACACCGATTGGTTATGACGAATCTGAATTTGCCTATGCCTCACAAATGATGGGCAGCCCTTTACGCTTAACCAAATCGGGTAACGGCATGGATATTCTTGCCGATTCAGAAATGGTCATTGAAGCCGAACTGATGAACGGCGTTCGCAGTTTTGAAGGCCCGTTTGGCGAATTTCCAGGTAGTTATAGCGGCGTTCGCAAAATACCTCGTTTTAAAATTACCGCCATTTCACACCGAAATGACCCTATTTTTGAAAATATTTACATCGGCAGAGGCTGGACCGAGCACGATACCCTGATCGGCCTTAATACCTCTGCGCCCATTTACGCGCAATTGACTAAAGATTTTCCCGAAGTGGTCGCGGTAAATGCCCTTTATCAACATGGCTTAACCGGTATTATTTCTGTTAAAAATAGATTCGCAGGTTTTGCCAAATCGGTGGCGATGCGCGCCCTCGGCACGCCCCACGGCACCATGTACCTGAAAAACCTGATTATGGTCGATGACGACGTTGATCCATTCGATCTTAACGAAGTGATGTGGGCCTTATCCACGCGCACACGCGCCGAAGACACTATCGTTATTCCCAATATGCCAATGATTCCTATTGACCCAGCCGCAGAAGTGGCGGGTAAAGGCCACCGTTTAATCATTGATGCCACGAGTTTTATGCCACCGGATAAATTGGGTTCTGATTCAAAAATTGTTACACCACCTGCTGGCCCGGAAATTGATGCCTTAGCAAAAATGATTCAAGCCTTACAAAATGGAGAAAAACCATGAATTTATGCCCACGATGCCAGGCGGCGGAAGAAAAAATTCGTAGCGAACACAAAGGTCTGAATGCTCAAGGTGAATTGGTCTGGACTATTTTTCACTGCGTAGCCTGCGAATTTACCTGGCGCGATAGCGAGCCCGAAACGACGATAGATTACGACAAGCGCGAAGCCTTTTTCAGAGTAGACCCTGAAAAGCCTTATCCCGTCATCATGCCTCCAGCCCAATATAAATAGGCCCCTTGATCATGAAAGATATCATTGAAAACCTAAGTACCCTGTTTACGGCAGACAATATTATTCCGCTATCAGGCACGAGCTCTGCCGAGTACCAGTTCTTATCTGACAGAATTAATAACGAGCATCGTCAGGCCGTCGCTGTTGTTACACCGAGTAACCTTGATGAACTACAAAAACTGCTGGTTTTTTCTGCCGACCAGGCCTTCTCCTTATTTAACTTATTAAACCCCGGCGAAATTAATACCGCGCCCATTCCAGCAAAAGGTCCGATTGTTATCATTGACCTTAAAAAGCTCAACGCCATTATTGAAGTTAATACGAAGGCGGCCTACGCCCTGATCGAACCCGGCGTTAGTTATGCTCAGCTAAACCAGCACCTTGAAAACAACGGTATTCCCTTCGTCGTTGATTTTGATAAAAACTCAACGCAATCGGTTTCCGGCGGCATCAGTAACAGAAGCTACGGCTACACGCCCTATGGCGACCACCTGATGATGCAATGTGGCATGGAAGTGATGTTAGCCAGCGGGCGCTTAATTAGAACTGGTATGGGTGCTATGCCAAACAGTGACTCATGGCAGCTGTTTAAATACGGTTTCGGCCCTTATATCGACGGCACGTTTACCCAATCGAGTCTGGGCATTATTACTAAAGTGGGCATCTGGTTAATGCCAAAAGCCCCTGCGTATAAACCTTTTGTTCTGCAACTGCCTAACGAGGCTGCGCTTAATCAGGCGGTTGAAATTATGCGTGGTATGAAAATCAATATGCTGGTCCCCAACACGGTCACCGTCGCATCAGCGCGGTCAGACGCGCTACAGTTTGCCGATGAAAATGTAGACGCCATTGGCGATAATAGTGCGATGGCAAGCAAGCACTCATTAGGTCAATGGAATATGTATGGCGCCTTGTACAACATTCCAGCGAATGTTGATTTTTTATGGCAGACCATCAACGGTGCCTTTGGACAAATTGAAGGCAGCAAATTTCTATTAGATGACGCCACTGCAAGCAACACCGTTTGGGCGCAGCGCGAAAAGAAAATGAACGGCCGATTTAATTCCATTAATAAAAACCTGGCTGGATATTCATCCATTAACGTACATTTTGCCAGCCCGATTGATGGCGATGACGCCGTTAAAATGCAGGGCTTAATCGAGCAAGTTAGCAACCCTGGGCAACTGAAAATGATTAGCCAGTTCGCTTTAACCTGGCGAACCATGATGACGCAAATCCAGGTCTTATACCCAAGCGGCGATGCCGACAAGTTGTCGCAAGCACGTGCGTTAACGCAGCAGCTAATTAACGACTTTTCAGCACAGGGCTACCCAAGCTGCCTGGTCGATGCTGATATGCAAGAAGCCGTAGATGCGCTGAGCTTAGATGGCCTTAAAACACTGAAACAACGCGTTAAAAGAGCCCTCGACCCACAATCTGTCTTTGGTTAATACTTTTTAATCTAGTAATCCTGACTCGAAGCGTCAGGATTGCCAACCTTTAATTAATCATTAAACCCTAATATTTATAACGGACGATCAGGAATAAAAACATGACTACAACACACAAGCTCTGGATCAACGGACAAGATACCAAACCTTCTGCAGGTAAATATTTTGACGTTCTTAACCCCTTAGACGACAGCTTATTTTGCAAGGCTGCTGAAGCGAACGAAACCGACATTAACAAGGCCGTTGACGCGGCCCACGCCTGTTTTCAAACTTATCGCAAAAGCCTAGCAAAAGACCGCGAAGCGATGTTGTGTAAAGCCGCCGATTTATTAGAACGCGACCGAGAAGAATTTCTTGAACTATTAATTGATGAAGTCGGCTCACCTATGAATAAAGCCCAATTTGAAGTGAATCAAACGATTGGCCAGCTACGCGCTGCTGCCGGCAGTGCTCGTCGCGTTACTGGACAAACGATGCCCTCCGATACCCCGGGCAGACTCAGTATGAGTATAAGAAAACCACTCGGCGTTGTTGCCAGCATTACGCCCTTTAATGTGCCATTACTTAAAGCGGCAAAATTGGTCGCCTCACCTTTAGCAACGGGTAACACCGTCGTATTACTATCATCTGAAGAAGCACCAGCGGTATCATTTCGCTTTGCACGATTAATTGAAGAAGCGGGTTTTCCTGCAGGTAGTTTAAATGTCATCTCAGGCTTTGGCGTAGATATCGGTGATTTTCTTACCGGCCACCCTTTAGTTAAGGCCGTTATGTTCACCGGTTCTAGCGTTGTTGGTAAGCATATCAGCGAAATTTGCGGTAGAAATATGAAGCCCTGTGTTCTTGAGTTGGGCGGCAAAAGCCCCTTTATCGTCCTAGCTGACGCCGACCTTCACCTGGCCGTTCAAAATGCCGTCATGGGCATGTTCTTCTATCAAGGACAAGCCTGTATTGCCTCCAGCCGTATTATTGTAGAAGCTGCCATCTATGATCAATTTGTTGAAATGTATAGCGCCGCCGCCAAGCATTTATCAATGGGCGACTTGCGTGACATGTCTACCATTCTAGGCCCGATCATTTCAGTCCGCCAACGCAACCGCGTTCGTACTCATATTGAAGACGCTGTTGCAAAAGGCGCAACGCTAGTGACGGGTGGTGAATGGGAAGGCAACCGTTGCCAACCCACCATTTTGACTAATATCAGCAAAGAAATGACCGTTTGTCAGGAAGAAACCTTTGGCCCGGTGACCTCCATTTATTCTGTTGCTAATGTTGAAGAAGCTCTAGAACTGGCTAATGACACGCGTTACGGACTCAGTGGTGCTATTTGCACCAATGACCTGAATAAAGCCCTTATGCTTGCTCATGAGGTTAAAACGGGGATGATTCATATCAATGCACCGAGTGTTTATGATGAACCACACGTGCCTTTTGGCGGCGTTGGCGACAGCGGCTTTGGACGTGAGGGTGTTGATGTAGATATTGATGCCTTAACGCAATGGAAATGGATCACGATTCAGCTACCTGGATTTGATCAGGCGCATTAATCGCATTGCCAATTAGCAGATACTTTTAAAAACACATACAAACAAGGAGCACCCATGACTACGAAACATGAACTATGGATCAATGGCGAACAAACTAAGCCCGAAAGCGGAAAATATTTTGACGTACTCAACCCATTAGATGACTCCGTCTATTGCCAGGCGGCAGAATCTAACGCCGCTGATATCAACAAGGCCGTAGAAGCCGCTCACGCCTGCTTTCAAACCTATGGAAAGACACTCGCCAAAGACAGAGAAAGAATGCTTTGCAAAGCTGCCGATTTGCTAGAAAGAGATAGCGCTGAATTTGCAGATATCCTGATCGACGAAATTGGTTCGCCAATGAACAAAGCTAACTTTGAAATACAATATACTATTGGCCACTTTCGTGCTGCAGCCGGTGTAGCGCGTCGCGTTACGGGGCAAACCATGCCCTCTGACACACCAGGCCGTTTAAGCATGAGCGTACGCAAACCAGTAGGTGTTATAGCCGCTATTACGCCCTTTAACGTTCCTTTGATTAAGGCGGCAAAACTGGTCGCATCTCCACTGGCTACCGGTAATACCGTCGTACTTCTTTCATCAGAAGAAGCCCCTTCTCTGTCGTACAGATTTGCACAACTGCTACACGAGGCTGGCTTCCCTGCAGGTTCTGTCAATGTGGTTTCAGGTTTCGGTGTTGATGTCGGTGACACGCTAAACAGCCACCCACTCGTTAGAACAGTAATGTTCACCGGTTCAAGCCGCGTTGGTAAACATATTGGCGAACTTTGCGGTCGCCATATGAAACACGCTGTCTTAGAACTTGGCGGTAAAAGCCCACTCGTTATTTTAGCGGATGCCGACCTTGAAATCGCCGTAAAAGCCGCCATTTTCGGCATGTTCCTGTATCAAGGGCAGGCTTGCATGGCTTCAAGCCGTATTATTGTTGAAGAAGCCATTTATGACGAATTCCTGGCAAAATACAAGGCCGCTGCTAGTCACCTGTCTATGGGTGATTTGCGCGAGATGTCGACCATTCTTGGCCCCATTATTTCGCCGCGTCAACGTGACCGCGTTCGTACTCATATTAAAGATGCCGTTGCAAAAGGCGCAACGCTAGTGACGGGTGGCGAATGGGAAGGCAACCGTTGCCAACCCACCATTTTGACTAATATCAGCAAAGAAATGACCGTTTGCCAAGAAGAAACCTTCGGCCCAGTCACCTCCGTCTATACTGTAAAAAATTACGACGAAGCGCTTGCGATGGCGAATGACACACCTTATGGCTTAAGCTCTGCCATCATCACAAACGACCTCAACAAGGCCTTAGACTTTGCTGAAAATATTGATGCCGGCATGGTGCATATTAACGCACCTACCTTGCATGACGAACCACACGTACCCTTTGGTGGCACGGGTGAAAGTGGTTTTGGCCGCGAAGGAGTGGAAGTAGACGTAGACGCACTCACCGAATGGAAGTGGATAACCATCCAGCTACCCAACGCAGACGCCGGGCATTAATACCAACCGTCGTTAAAAAAAGAGCAGCCAATAGGCTGCTTTTTTTATGCATTCGATTTACTATGAATAACGTCAACCAACAAAGGAACAACACCATGATTAAACCCGCCAGTGAATTTATAGCCGAAGCTCAAAAAAACTGCCTTTGTGTCGACGTAGCCAGCGCAAAAAGTCTTTTTGATAATAATAGCAACGCCGTGGTCATAGACGTACGCGAACCCGCCGAAGCCAATGAATCAAAACTCAACTGTTCCATTAATATTCCGCGCGGTTTACTGGAAATGAAAGTCCCCAACCACTGTACCGATCCGCATATGACCATCCTTCTCCATTGCGCAGGTGGTGGTAGAGCATCGCTAGCCGCAGCACGACTTAAGGAAATGGGTTACACCAATGCCCACGCCATTACCGCAAAGTTTGAGGATATTAAGTCAGCGTTTGACTAAGGCTTTTTTGCTTTGGGCCGATTTAGCCACACCTTAGCCACAACCGTACTTTAAACATGTCTGTAATCCCCCCATTTATAACCGACGTTTTAAGTAGAGGGTTAAGCTGCATTCAGTAACTGTCTGGGTGGTATACCTCCAATTGCCGTATGCGGACGCTCATTATTGTATGTCCAAAGCCACTGCGTGGCTGATAATTGAGCTTGCTCAATTGACTCAAACAGGTGTAAATCGAGCCATTTATGGCGAGCTGTTCGATTAAATCGTTCGATATAGGCATTTTGAGTGGGCTTGCCAGGTTGAATATATAGCAAGGTGATTTGCTGCTTTATTGTCCAGTCTTTCAATGTTTTGCTAATATATTCTGGACCATTATCACAACGTATCGCTAACGGCTTACCTCTCCATTCAATAATTTGTTCCAAGGAACGTATGACTCGAGAGCTGGGTAATGAAAGGTCTACATCAACGCCCAACCCTTCACGATTAAAGTCATCAATCACATTGAAGGTACGAATGCTTCTGCCATCATTTAATGTGTCGCTCATGAAATCCATCGACCAAACTTGATTCATCGCCTCGGGGACACTCAGGGCTTCAGGTTTGTCGCGTTTGATACGGCGTCTAGGTTTGATTCTTAAATTCAACTCGAGCTCCCTGTAGATGCGATACACACGTTTATGGTTCCAGCCATAGCCCTTGATATTACGAAGGTATAAAAAGCACAGCCCAAAGCCCCAACGCTTATGTGTAGTGCTTAATCGCAGCAGCCAATCGGCTATTTCAGCATTTTCACTTGATAGTTTTGCTTGGTAGCGGTAACAGGTTTCACTGATGCCAAAAGCACAGCAGCTAACGCGTATGGCGACACCAAATTCGTTGTTGGCGCGTTGCGCCATCTCACGACGGTGAGATGGCTTTACCACTTTTTTTCAAGGGCTTCCTTTACAATTTCGGCCTTGAGCTTTTCCTCGGCATACATCTTTTTAAGGCGCCGATTTTCATCTTCAAGCTCTTTCATTCGTTTCATCAACGACGCATCCATACCACCAAACTTGGATCGCCACTTATAGAACGTTGCATTGCTCATGCCGTGTTCGCGGCATAAATCTGGAACCAATGCTCCAGTTTCATTTTGTTTCAAAATCGACAGTATTTGACTGTCTGTATATCGTGATTTCTTCATAGAAAACTCCTTTATTTCATTATAAGAATTTTCTACTCAAAACGCCGATTGTTTATTGGGGGGATTACACTCCCATAGCAATATTTACATTGTAAATTATAAGGATTATCACTAATGGCTATGCACAACCCTCCGCACTCTGGCGAGTTTATTCAAGCTACATATATGGAACCGTTTGATTTGAGTTGCCGATATATAGCTGGACAACTTAATGTGGCGGCGCCCACCCTCAACAGGGTACTAAAAATGCAAAGTGGCATTAGCCCAGAAATGGCACTACGGCTATCAAAAACCCTCGGCAGAAGCCCTGAAAGCTGGCTGTCTATGCAAGATGCTTATGATTTACGGCAGGCAAAAAAGCGTATTAAACTTGATACCGTGCAGAAAATTATTATTAACGCTGCATAAAAATCATGCTGGGCCACATTATCGTTATTGGGCGTTAAATTCGAGCCTTTTAATCATAAAATTGATGATTAATGATCACATCAGCCAGCGTTTTTTGATCAACACATAGGACAGGTAAAACATTAGTGATCCCAATAGAAATAAATAGACCCAGTCAAAAGTCATGTCCGCCAACCTGCCGTCTTCCAGCAGTATAGCTTGAAGAGGCTCATACAATTGGTATGAAGGTAGCAACGGTGCTACAGCGGTCAATTTTTGTGAAACATCGGACATCGCAGAAGGCAGCAGGTGTGGCAAAAAAAAGATAACCCCCAGCGTTCTGGCGCTGGCCTGATTACGGCATAGAAAACCGAGAAAAATTCCGTAGGCGCTGAAACAATAACTACCCACGAGGATAAAAGCGATATAGTCGAACAAATGTACGGGGCCAAAGTTACCTAACAGATGAAGAAATAAGACAGCGATGATGATCAGCACCATCCCCAAAATTAATTTAGCGAACAGCCATTGGATTTCGTGTATTGGAGTCTGGAGAAGAGCAAGAAGCAGTTTTTTCTCCTTTTCCTCGGCCACCTGCACAGGCAAGATAATGAAACCGATTAGCAGAACCAGCATCAAGATCCACGTCGGTAAAGTCTCCCTTTGAACACCACCTTCGTGTAATGGCTTGATGTCTGTAATCCAGTCGGCCCCTCTTCCTTCCGCCATTTTCTGCAATGCGGAGATATTCTGTACGATAGCAATGGTATGCAAAGATTCCTTTTTTAACACCAACAGGGCAAGTCCCCCGACCGCTTCTTCATTGCTGCTTAAAATGCCGTCTATTTTGTGTTCCTTCAGTAGATCTATTCCCTCTTTTTCATTTTTAACCCATATCACTTCAACCTGTTTTTCGGCTGTATTGATGCTCCGGGTAAACTCGCCTGCGTAAGTGTGATCTTGAATCAGACCGATTTTAATTTTGCTCGCCGTTGGGTCAAGACGGTCTACCAAATTCAAAGAGACATATACAAACAGCGGAATAAACAGGATCAGGAAGAATGTCTTGTTTTTAAATGCAAAAGCCAGATCATTGAATACGAGTAGTAAAATATTTCTCATCGTTATGTGTACAGCTTTTCATGGATTTCTGATTGAAAATATTCGCCAGGCGGTCCATCGAAGATCAGGCGGCCTTCGTGTAACACTATGATACGCGTTGCCAGGTTTCTTATCTCTTCAGGCCGATGGGAAGTAAAAACAATCGTTTTTCCGGCGTCATGCATAGAGCGCAACAGCCGATAAATCTCTTGTGTCATTTCAAAGTCGAGACCAGAAGTAGGTTCGTCCAATAACAGTAGCGGAGGATCAGCCAACAAAGTACGTCCGATGTTCACCCTTTGCTTCAAGCCTTTTGAAAGAGACCGCACTCTGCTTTTACGAAACGACACTAGATTGAACTCACGCAAAATTTCTTCCACTCGCGTATTGGGTTTTCGGTTAAGGGCGGCGAAAAGTTTGAGATTATATTCTACGGAGAAGAAATCAAAAAGATTCGGTTCTTCGGCAATAAAACCCACTTTTTTGACTACAACCGGCCTGTTTTTCAGGTTGATTCCGTCAATCATGACAGTACCGCCGTCTGGAACAATCCAGTTTGCCAGAATTTTTAGTAGTGTGGATTTGCCAGCGCCGTTATGACCAACAATTGCGATCAGTTCACCTTTTGAGACGTCAAAGCTGGTCGAAGAAAGCCCCCTTTTTTTCGTATAAAGCTTTTCAAGATTCCGGATTTCAAGCTGCATAAGTTACCGATCTAACTTTAAATAAAAATGAAACATAACAGAAACCGTGTTTGCAGCCTGGTACAAAAGTTGTTTCAGTCATTCTGATAGGGTTGGCCGTTATACGTCGGCAACCCTATCAGAATTTAGAGGTTTCTTGCCGGGCCGATAAAAGACGTTGCAAGACTCCAGTACGTTCTAAAGTAAAATAACAATAATAATAACAAGAAGCAAAACTACAACCATGATGACCTCCTTAAGTATTTAACGTGCCCAGATGAAAACCTGCGGATTAAACCTCTATCCTTCACAGTACTGCATTTCCATTCTATACCTTACGCGTTATTGTTAGCATTTGCTATCTTAATACATTCGAGGCCGTTCTTTATCCAAGTTTGTAGCTGTCTTATATGTCCTCCAGATTTTCGCATTGGGCACACCTGTGTAGATCAATGATAAAAATACTTTTTCGTTTTAATAAAAACTGTAGTCTGTAACGACACGTAAGTTTACTATGTGGTAAATAGTTTCTGCTTTCTAAACCTGTTAAGCCCAATACGCTTATCGAGGTTTGCCGCTAGCAGAAAATTAAAAGACTTCATCACTTTCAACTATAGGAGTTCAATATGCCAACCGGTTCAGGAAATACAATGAAAATTATAAGCATCATCCTACTGGTAGTAGGAGTTGGCTTTGCATTATGGGGCTATCAATTATCGGGATCTGTCGGCTCTAAAATAACACAAGCGGTTACAGGTTCAGATACTGACAGGGTGATGACTTTCTACATTATAGGTGCGGTCAGTTTTTTTGTTGGCATCTACCTTTTCAAAAAAAATTAAACCGTTAGATATCATGGACATAAATAGCTTAATAATAACGTTAGCCATTGGCGCGCTGGCTGGATGGCTCGCCGGCAACATCATGAAAGGAAGAGGGTTTGGTGCTATAGGTAATATTATTGTCGGTATTGTTGGCGCGGTATTGGGTGGCTTTGTATTCGGCTTGCTAGGCGTAACAGCAGGCGGGCTAATAGGCTCTATCATTACCGCCACTGTTGGCGCCATTATTCTGTTATTTATAATCGGTATAGTTAAGAAGGCTTAGCCCAATAGACGTTAACTATGTACGGGCTTGTTAAGATACAAGCCTCGATTTTACAAACGCATTGCCCAAAGGCAAAAAGTCGCGTAATGGTCGCGTAATGGTCGCGTAATTTGAAAATGGAAGGCTTGAAATGGTGGTCATGGGTGGACTTGAACCACCGACCCCGGCATTATGAATGCCGTGCTCTAACCAGCTGAGCTACATGACCATATTTTGAAGGTCGTGAATTTTCGATGTTTCAGGCCTTTTTGTCAAGGTTTACGGCTACTGAAACATTAAAAACTTAGTTTTTTATACGTTGAACCTAAAGTGGGTAACGTCGCCATCTTGCATGATGTAATCTTTACCTTGTACGCCCAGTTTTCCGGCTTCTTTTGCACCTTGCTCGCCGTTGTATTTAATAAAGTCGTCGTAGGCGGTTATTTCTGCGCGGATAAAGCCTTTTTCAAAGTCACTATGGATAACACCGGCTGCCTGTGGTGCGGTTGCGCCTTGTTTGACCGTCCATGCGCGAACTTCTTTAACGCCGGCGGTGAAATACGTTTGCAGGCCAAGTAGCTCATAACCGGCGCGTATAACTCGGTTTAAACCGGCCTCCTTTAGACCCATTTCGGCCAGGAATTCTGCGCGTTCGTCTTCTTCTAGCTGCACAATTTCTGCTTCAAGCGCTGCACACACTGAAACAATTTGAGCGCCCTGCTGTTCTGCCAGCTCGGCTACTTTATCCAGATATGGGTTGTTTTCAAAGCCGTCTTCTTGCACGTTGGCGATATACAGCATGGGCTTAAGAGTCAATAACTGAAAGCCCGCCAACATTTCCAATTCGTCGGCTGACAAAGCGAGCGTACGCAAAGTTATCGATTCATCGAGGTGCTTTAAGGCCTTTTCGAGTAACACTTTTCGTTTTAATTCGTCTTTATTGCCGGATTTAGACGCTTTAGTCGCTTTTAATAAGGCTTTATCCAGTGACGCCATATCGGCCAAGGCTAATTCTGTTTGAATCACTTCGATATCGGCTAAGGGATCAATTTTTCCGGCCACGTGAATAACGTCGTCATCTTCGAAGCAACGCACTACGTGGGCAATCGCATCGGATTCGCGGATATTGGCCAAAAACTGATTACCCAGGCCTTCACCTTTTGACGCACCCTCGACCAGGCCTGCGATATCCACAAATTCAAAAGTCGTTGGGATAACCCGTTCTGGTTTCACGATCGCCGCCAGTTTATCTAAACGCTCATCGGGCACGGGCACGATGCCTGTATTCGGCTCGATGGTACAAAACGGATAGTTTTCTGCGGCAATTTCTGCCTTAGTTAGTGCATTAAAAATGGTGGATTTACCCACGTTAGGTAAACCGACAATACCGCAATTGAGCGCCATAATATGTTCTCTTTGAAGACCTGGAAAAATCGCGATTATACGTTAAATGCTGTCATATTTAAAAACTATCCCGTCAGTTATGCTGCAACGCATGGCATCAATCGCCGTACTCAAGTAAAATGCCTCGTTTACATTCAATAAAAAGCAAAGGGTTTCCAATGAAGAATTATAAAATTGCCGTCATGGCCGGCGACGGTATCGGCCCAGAAATTATGCAAGAAGCCGTTAAAGTTCTTAAGCTGGTTGAAGAACGTAACGACGTGACGTTTGAACTGATGCCGGCGTTATTTGGCGCGTGTGCTTACTTTGAAACAGGCGATGCGTTTCCTCAGGCCACCAAAGATATTTGCGATCAGGCTGACGCCATCATCAAAGGCCCTATTGGCTTAAGCCATGAAGAGTCAAAGCAAATTCCAATTGATAAACAACCCGAACGCGGCGCTTTACTGCCAATGCGTCGTCGCTATAACACCTATGCGAACTACCGCCCGGTTTCATTACCTAAGGCTCTGGCGCATTTTTCACCCTTAAAGCCTGAAATTATTGGCGAAGGTATTGATATTATTATGGTACGTGAGCTGGTTGGCGGGCTTTACTTTGGCGCGAAAGAAGTGGGCGTTAACGAACAAGGCTTGCGCTATGTTAAAGAAACACTTGAATACGACGAAGCACAAATTCGCCAAATTATGCACCACGCTTTCAAGCTGGCTAGCAAACGTAAAAAATTGCTACACAATATTCACAAAAGCAACGTATTAAAATCGTCTGTATTGTGGAACGAAGTGATGGAAGAAGTCGCCACTGAATACCCTGACGTTACCGTCATTAATATGCTGGTTGATGCCGTTGCTACACTGCTTTGTCTAAAACCCACACAATTTGACGTGATGGTGATGGAAAATATGTTCGGCGATATTTTAAGCGATCAGGGCGGCGGCATTTTAGGCTCACTAGGCCTCATGCCTTCAGCCTGTCTAGGAGATAATAAAGCTTATTACGAGCCGTCACACGGCTCTGCGCCAGATATCGCGGGGCAAAACATCGCCAACCCGTACTCAATGATCGGTTCGGTTGCGATGATGCTTGAAAACAGCTTTGATATGGAAGAGGAAGCAAAAAACGTATGGGCCGCGATGCAGGGCGTTTTTGCTGATGGTTACTCAACGGCTGATCTGTCTAAGCCCGGCAGCGGCGTCAATATGATTGGCACCGATGCGTTTGGCGACAAGGTGGTTGAGAAATTAAGAGCCATGCCCAAGATTAGGTGACTAAAAAGGCTTACATTATCGCTAGCCGTTCAGTTAAATTGTTGAAAACCAACGCCACCTATATACTAGGTGGCGTGTTTTTTAGAAGCTCGATTTTATTGCTCGCTCCTAGTTCCTGGTATCAACTGACTAAAGGTGTTTTCAAAAGTAGCGATATCCTTTTTACAGACACCTTGATCCTCAAAAACAGTTCTCCAATCAGATAAGACACCATTAACCTTATCCGCTATCTCCCTTGCGTCGCTTTCAGTTAAGCCAAACTGCTCAGAAGATGATAATGCGTTTTGAATAGTCGCCTGACGACCATGTTTTCCTACATTAATCGCCAAATCAAATTCTGTTGATATTCCATCTCTTGAAAGAGCAGGCGTAATATCGAAAGCTGGGGATAGTCTCATTTGCGAGTCCATAATGACGCCATGATTTTTTGCGTGATCATCTGTGTTACGAACACCCATATTGAACAGCATTCGCGTGAATAATTCGTGAGCACCCTTAATATCTCCCTCGGCACGCAATTTAATGGCTAGATCTGGATAGCCAAGGCCTCTATCCATTTCATGCTTTCCAAGCAGCGATAGGCAGCTAGAAAAACCGAGCCGAAGATAGCCGTCAGGGCTTGCTTGGCGATCAAAACGCTCAATTAAGAACGTATCTTTACCGCCAATGCTAATGACTTTTATCTCAGGCACAGTAATGCCTGAGAGCCTGGCTAGCGTCATGGTTGCCATTTCAATGCGTGAGGCACTATAGGTGTCAGTATTTGAAGGAAACTTAGCTATCCATAGTTTCCCGCCATCTTGCACTGTACATTTTGGTCGCATTCCACCCATCGAAGTACCTTGATCAAGCATCTGTTGATAGGCCTGATCAACCTCACGACCCGCTTGAATATCTTCAGCGGCATCAATTAATCCTGATAGTGATGAAAACCCAGGTAATACTAATTTAGGCTCGGGGGAGGAGATCTCTAAGCGAAAATCCAAATTACCAATTTGCGCCCCGGAGACACTTAATAAAAGTTCGGTTTCACTGATATTGTCAAAAGGCTTGTTATGCAGCGATGAGTAAACTGTTCTTCCCCAAAAATCAGGCGTCGCATCAGCAAATGACGCAAAAAGACCGTTAAACCGATCTGTCGTCATCTCGCCTTCTTGTATCGGTAAATCAGGCGACACAGGGATGCCTACGTTATTAATATAACGATTACCATACGAAAAGGTTCCTATTCCATCATTTAGCTCAAACACGCCCGCAGGGATTGCTTTTACGCTATTTGAAGGATAAATAAACACGATGACTTTGCTATTCATTTTAGAAATCCAATTCTTTATTTCGCTTGAGTTTGACGCGCTCAGGCAAAGCACGCTTTTCCAGTGCAAGGCCGATCTTATCTTTAGTTGGGTCAGCAAGATCTGAAAATGGCAAATCAAGGTCCATAATAGATAGCACAGCTAAATACAGCCCAATCGCTACACCTGGATCTCCTTTTTCAATCTTTCGATATGTTTTTACGGAAATAGCAGCGCGGCTCGCCATGTCTTCTTGGCGTATTTTGCGTTTCTTGCGAGCCAGTCCGATGTTACTACCTAGAGCATCCATCTGCTGGCAGTTGTAACGTGATAACCCAAGAATCCCAATACTTCTTGCTTTAGTTTTAGTTTTAGGCACTGTAATATCCTTTAAAAAGATTTAAAAGGAATCATAGTTCCTATTTAATTCTTTGTCAATACAGTGCTTACTTAACAGAACACCACTCTATGATGTGCAATAAACGCAAAAATTCCCATATGTTGGATTCTTGCAAAATTTATCAAAAGCGCCGTAAAACCCCTTCCTTCAGGTGGGGGAGGATGTCAACTGAATTCCCGCAGCTTCAGGGGCATTCGAGTTTTTACTTTTTTCGACTCTTTTTTAATTCTCAAAAAAAATGCCTCAAAATATTTCAACTTTGAGGCATTTTGATCTGAAACTCTAAAATTTCAACACTTTAACTGAACGGCTAGACATTATCGTAAGCCTTTTTTTTGTTTACCGTATAGACTAGGCTTAACTCACGCTCTTCTCGTGCAACTGCGTATTACTCATCCTTAACGCGGCTGAGATTGACGCAAATACCTGATTGGCGTGCACGCCGCGCGTCTTATGTTTTTTTCCTTCGCCATCCCAGGTGATCACGCATTCTGTTAGCGCGTTCGTATGGCCGCCCTTAGGAATTCTGACTTCATAATCTAGCAACTCAGGTAACTCGGCGCCATATTCTTTTAACACCTTATTCACCGCGACTATAAACGCATCGAAACCACCATTGCCCGTTCCAGATGATTCGTGTTCCTTGCCATTAACGTCCACTTTGATATTAGCCAGCGATGATTGATCCAGGCGACTAACAATGGAGCAGTCTAATAGCTTAATGTGCTTGTAATCCTCATTTTCCAACACATCAGCGATAATAAAGGGTAAGTCTTCCGTCGTGATGATCTGTTTAGAGTCGCCTAATTGCACGATTTTTTCTAACACTCTTTTTTGATTTTCTGCGGATAAGGTAATGCCTAAACGATCCAGATTTTTACTAAGCGACGCCTTGCCGCTCATTTTTCCCAGCGCATAACTGCGCTCTCTGGAAAAACGTTCAGGACTTAGTTTACTTTCATATAAACCACCCTTCTTGTCGCCATCGGCGTGAATACCCGCCGTTTGTGTAAAAACGTCCTGACCAATAATCGGTGCGTTCGCCGCCACCCATTTGCCAGAAAAGTTTTCCACCATATTGCTCAGGCGCATAATATTGCTTTCATCGATCGATAATTGCATACCCATCTTGTCGCGCAATACCACGGTCACCTCAGATACTGAGGCGTTACCAGCGCGTTCACCCAGGCAGTTCACCGTACAGTGGATGGTATTAATCCCCGCGCGTACGGCGGCCATAATATTGGCCGTTGCCAGGCCATAATCGTTGTGCGGATGAAAATCAAATTGCAGCTTCGGGTAACGAGAACACATATCACTCAAGCTATCGAATACTTCTTCAGGCGACATAACGCCCAAGGTATCTGGCAGCATAAAGTGACTAATACCGCTGTCTTTAATTGCGTCCATTAAGCCGAATACGTAATCGCGGCTATCGGCGTATCCATTTGACCAGTCCTCAAGGTAAACGTTGACCTTAAGCCCTTGCTCCAAGGCATAATTAACCGTCGCTAGCACTTGCTCAATGTGTTGTTGAAGGGTTTTACCGAGTTGTTCACGGCAGTGTTTTTCGCTGCCTTTGGTGAGTAGGTTAATTACCTGTCCATTTGCCTCGACGATCCAGTCGACACTGCGTTTATGGTCGGCAAAACCAAGCACTTCAACCGCGCCGTCAAAACCTTCGTTCTGCGCCCAATCATTAATGCTGCGCACTGCTTCTTTTTCGCCATCGGAAACACAGGCCGAAGCCACTTCTATCCGATCAACGCGTAACGACTTAAGCAAGGCCTTGGCGATACTAACTTTCTCTGCCGGTGAAAACGAGACCCCCTGGGTCTGCTCTCCGTCGCGCAGCGTCGTATCCATTAGCTGAATATGTCTTGTGTTAGTCGCCATTATTTTGCTACTTTTTTACCTGTTTACTACGCCCAAAGCCACGGGAAACGCTGTTTATTCTGCTCTTCAAACGCGGTGATTTTCTCTTCGTGCTTAAGCGTCAAGCCGATATCATCCAGACCATTCAGCATGTTATCTTTGCGGAACGGGTCTATTTCAAACGTAAAGCCATTACCCGCAGGGGTTTTGACTTGCTGGTTTTCAAGATCGACGATAAATTTAACACCTTCGTTATTTGCAATTTCCTGCATCAACGCATCTGACTGCGCCTGACTGACTTTGATCGCAAGAATGCCATTTTTAAAACAGTTGTTATAAAAAATATCGGCATAACTGGTTGAAATAATAGTATTAAAACCAAAGTCGGCAATCGCCCAGGGCGCGTGTTCACGAGACGAACCACAACCAAAGTTATCGCCCGCCATAAGGACTTTTGCGTCTTTAAACTTAGGGTTATTTAGCTCAAAGCCCGGATTTTCAGTTACCCCATCGTTCTCATAACGCCAATCGTGAAATAGATGGATACCAAAACCACTGCGTTCCACTTTTTTTAAGAACTGTTTTGGAATAATTTGATCGGTATCGACGTTATTACGCTTCATCAACGCCGCGATACTTTCGTGCTTTTTATATGCTTCCATTGTATTAACCCAATTTAGTGATATCGACGAAGTGACCCGCTGCCGCTGCCGCAGCTGCCATCGCAGGTGAAACCAAATGCGTGCGACCACCCTTGCCCTGACGACCTTCAAAATTACGGTTTGAGGTTGATGCGCAACGTTGGCCGTCTTTTAATTCATCGCCATTCATCGCCAGGCACATTGAGCAACCCGGATCACGCCACTCCCATCCTGCGTCTTTAAAAATTTTATCAAGGCCTTCTTTCTCGGCTTGTAATTTCACGCGATACGAGCCCGGTACTACTATTGCTGTAACGCCTTCTGCGACTTTAGTGCCTTTGGCGATATTCGCTGCATCGCGAAAATCTTCGATACGGCCATTGGTACAGGAGCCTATAAACGCATAATCGATTTTGATATCCGTCATTTTTGTATTTGGCTTCAGGTCCATGTATTTCAACGCGCCTTCACAGGCCAAGCTTTTTCCGGCGTCAGCAAAAAACTCCGGACCTGGCACAACGCCATTAACACCCACCACTTGTTCTGGAGATGTACCCCAAGTGACCTGTGGTGCAATATCAGAGGCATTTAAGCTCACTATCGCGTCGAACTGTGCGCCTTCCTCGGTAACCAACGACTTCCAGTATTCGAGCGCCTGCTCCCAGGTATCACCTTTAGGCGCGAACTCACGACCTTTTAAAAATTCATAGGTTTTTTCATCCGGCGCCACCATACCAGCACGCGCGCCCGCTTCGATTGCCATATTACACAACGTCATACGGCCTTCCATAGACAGTGCTCTAATCGCTTCTCCAGCGTATTCAATCACGTAACCGGTACCACCTGCAGTACCCGTTTTACCAATAACGGCCAGCGCGATATCCTTAGCGGTACAGTATTTAGACAGCTTGCCGTCCACTTGAACCAACATAGTTTTTGATTTTTGCTGCGGCAAGGTTTGCGTCGCCATCACGTGCTCGACTTCAGAAGTGCCGATACCGAAAGCGAGTGAGCCAAAAGCACCGTGCGTTGCGGTATGGCTGTCGCCACACACCACTACCATTCCTGGATGCACAAACCCGTGCTCAGGTACGACGATATGAATCACGCCATTATCTGGGCTTTGCATATTGTACAAATTCAGGCCATTTTCTTCACAATTAACCGCCATGGTTTCAATTTGCTTTTTCGCGATTGGGTCTGCGATGGGTAAATCGCGGTCTTTGGTCGGCACACAATGATCCATTGTCGCCAAAATGCTATGCGGGTTGCGTACCTTCCGGTTCGCTACACGAAGACCTTCAAAGGCTTGCGGGCTGGTGACTTCATGCATTAAATGCCTGTCGACATACAGTAAAGGAGCCTGACCTTCTGCCTGATGGACGAAGTGGCTATCCCAAATTTTTTCATACATTGTTTTTTTCATATTTCTACCCAAAGCTTAATTTCCCTAACGAACTTAATTCGTCAAAAAGGAAGTGATAATCGACCTAAACCGAATGAACCTTGTATTTTCGCTAAATTAGCGACATTTTGCAATCAATGACTATTTTTTACTGGCATAAAAAAAGGCGAAACAATAAAGTTTCGCCTTTTTAAATCCATCTAAAAAATGGAGCTGGCAATAGGATTCGAACCTACGACCTGCTGATTACAAATCAGCTGCTCTACCAACTGAGCTATGCCAGCGTCAGGGCGAGTATTCTATGCTAAATGAAAAGTATCGGCAACGTATAACAGCTAGTTTTAATCATGCCGTTTTTATTAGATCGCCTGGGTTTGTCATCTCCGCTAACGATATTTTGACACTTCATCACTCATGTTTTCTTTTGTGCAAAAGCGGGCAGGTAAAAATAAAACACTGCACACCATATTTAAACGTTTAAAGAGCGAGCTAGAAAGCTCTGTAGCAATCTACAAATTAGCAAGACTCTTTGAGCTACAAAAAAGAAAGCCCTCCTGTTGGAAGGCTTTCTTAGGCTATTAATAAGTAAAAATAGATAAGTCTGAATAATCAGAGCTGGGCGACCACAACTGGCTCGTGGTCGTTATAGATGGCCCTTACTTTTTACCTTTTCCAGCTGGCTTACCACCGCCATTGCCACCACCGTTTTTTCCACCACCGGTGACTGTCACTTCAGCCCAACCAGAAGGATCCGTTGCGCCAGCATCGTTAGTTGCTATTACCCTATAAGCAAAAGTGCCTTTGCCGCTAGCATCCGTATAAGATCTAAGAGAAGAAGATATTGTTGCTATCAAAGATGCCCCACTCCAATTTCCTTTTCTATTTAACTTACGGCGCTCAATCTGGAAAGCAGTCGCACTTGAGTCAGTGTAATTCCACTCAATACTGGCAGCACCATCCAGATTGTCGGTAGCTGATACATTACCAGGTATTTCAGTTGGTATAGCACCCACCAACGTTATCAAATCGGACGTTGAATTACTCGCTCCGTCGTTATCAGTGACTACTAACGAAACGGTATAGTCACCTGCTGACGCAAATTGATGACCAATTGATGAACTTACTGCCGTTTCTGTAGACCCATCACCATAATCCCAGCTAAATTGACTAATTGAACCGTCGGAATCGGTTGACGTAGATGTAAAGTTACAATAAAAGGCCTCATCGCAAGTTGAAGTAAACGACGCGACAGGGGTTTGATTAACAGCTGCGCCGATGCCCTCGAGGGAATTCGCTACTTGAATTAGTCCTGAACCATAAACAGAGTCTTCACCAGCAGAACCTAAATCCATAGCCGATGATTTTAATTTACTCAGCACATCGGTTCTAATTAAGGAGTTATTAACCGACAACAAAAGAGCTGCAGCGGCTGATACATGCGGAGTGGCCATGGAAGTGCCGCTGTAGGCATAATACCCCCATACATCGTTATACCGAGTTTCCTGCACTATTCCACTGCCTGGAGCAACAAGATCTAAACTAGGACCTTGATTAGAATAAGATGCAATTCCATTACCCTCAGCCACAGCGCCTACTGCAATGGTATTGGGGTGACTTGCTGGATACGATACGTTTGAAGCACCTTCATTCCCTGACGCGGCGACAACGATCACATTATCAGGAAGAGTATTAAGCACTGAGTAAGACGCAGCCCCTGCAAAATCACTCAGAGAATATGAGGCAGGGTAACCCAAACTCATACTAATGACCCTCGCACCTTTATCTATCGCATAAGCAATAGCTTCAGCCATATCGGCATCGGTTCCGCTGCCGGAATCACTTAGCGCTTTTATTGGCATAACGCAAGATTCGTAAGCTAAACCAGCAACGCCGGTGGCATTGTTCGTATTTTGCGCAATCGTTCCACTCACGTGTGTTCCATGACCATTGCCATCAAACGCATTGGTCGAGCCATCAATCGTATTTTTTTCATCGACAATACAAGCCATACCATCAATGCTACCCGCGATCGCTATACCCGTATCAATGACAGCAACTTTAACATTTAAACCAGTGCTCACATCCCATGCCTGGCTTGCCTGTACAGCAGGCATATTCCATTGATTACTGAGCCCCGGGTCATTAGGCGTAACAAACTGACTGGTAATGAAGTTCAGATTTGCCTTATTGCCTTTATCTCGGAACCTTCTTAATTGAGCCATTTCCTTACCCGGCGCTACTTTAATCACCACGTATCCAGAATAAGGTAAGGTTTTAATCACGTCATATTCAGAAAATTCAACGCTATCGCCTTTCACCACGATTTCACCCGGCTTAAACGCAGGTTTTGCTGCAAATGCCAAACTAGTACTCATTAAAACTAAAAGACCCAGCGTGATTGGTAGTTTTTTATCTAATAAATTCATCGTAATGCCTCTTAAAGGTAGAGTTGATTTCGTCAGTTAAAGGTTATCAAGTTCGTTAACCGATAAAATTTTATGCTTTCATGAGGAAGCTTAGACTAAGAATTAGGTTGCTAAGGGAATGTTACGAAGTTAGTTGTTGTTCTGTGAAGGTTGTCACGGTTTTTTTAATATCAAATTAGCATGGCGACTTAATAGCCAAATGCACAGCGTGTACTCGTTGTTAATACACCTGCCGCATTAACCCCATTTTTCTTGATAAGAACCGGGAGCTCCCGGATCAAAAAATAATATTGTCCATATCAACGCTATCAGTTCCGTACTAACTGACTTTGCACCTTCACTTGTTTGCCACCATGTTGACAAGTCAAACCTTGAAGGATTAGATGCGTATATGCCAATATGGTTTATTGGACCAAATGCTTTAGTGTATAGCAGATGAGTTCGCCTTGCGTGGACACTGTCAGTAAAAACATCCATGGTGGCATTTTCAATATTATTAGCAGCAAACCATTCACGCACCATCACCGCACTTAAAAAGGTTCTGGCCTGTGCTGACGCGGGTGTTGATATAACGATTATTTCTTTTGAAGGCAGCCCTTTTGCAAGTAAATAGTCTGCTGATTGCTCAGCATACGTCAGGTGTTTGGTATTAGAATGCCTCTCATCGGGCCCGCCAGTCGTTATTATGAACTGATAACCACTATTGTTACTAAAAAGCGCCAACGCTTGATCTAAACTCTTATCATCTAACCAGCCTTCAACAATAAGATAGCTCCCATGTTTAGGCTCTGAGACAGCCAGGTAATAAGCAGCATTCCTTAACCCAAAAAGGACGAGTAAAACGGTTAGCATTAGTGATAATACAATAACCCACCATCTCGGCAACCACAGAGTATATTGCTTAAAAAACATTGATTTATGCATCTCTTCAATAAATCAATGTTTGAACAGTCACTGACTACTGACTAATAACTCGGCTACTTTTTTACCCGTTTCTTTGTCACCTTGTTTTTCAGCCAGCTCCTTCGCAACTTTAAGGTATTTTTCAGCTTTCACCATCTTTTTCTGTTTAGCGTATAAAGCACCTAAATGATAATTAAAGACAGCAACTTCTGGCGATAGCGACACCACTCGCTCTAATAAGAATTGAGTTTTATCAAGCTCGCCTAATTGCACACGAACCCATGCATATGAATCTAAATAATACGGTTGCCCAGAAGATTTGAATCGCTCCGTCATCGCTTCCGCTTTCTTCAGGTTTTCATCAGAACGGAACTGATCCGTTAATAAGCTAGCCAGGTTATTGATTGCCAGCTCAATATTTTTATCCCGTTCTAAAACACCTTCATACAATTCTTTAGCTTCAGAAAACTTGTAATTTTTTTCATAAAGGGATGCTAACTGCATTGAAATGCCATTATTGTTTGGCGCAATAACCAGCCTTTCCTTATAAACACTTACTGCTTTATCAACCTCACCCTGATTAAGGTATACCGAGGCCAAAGCACTATAACCACCCACCCATTTAGGTTCTATAGACAAGCCTTCCTTTAGTACTGTAATCGCCTTATCAAAAGCCTTATCTTGAACAAAAATATCAGACTGAATGGCATACCCTGCAAATTGGCCTGGATTTTTAGTATTAAACTCCGTCAAAAAAGCCAACAGTTCATCTTTTTGGTTTAATTTCATCGAACAAAATGCCAGCCCTTGAAGTGCACGCGTAAATTGTGGACGTGTTTCCAACACTTTTTTATACTCTTCAATCGCTTCAGCATAATGCTCTTGAGCTTGTGACAACCGGGCATTAAGGTAAGAAGCTTCAGAGGAAGCTTTATCTGCTTTTAATAATGTATCAACAATGCTTTGCGTACCTAACCAATCTTTTTTAAGCAACCTAACTTGGGCTAATGCTTGTAAAACTTCATCATTATTAGGATTTTTATTCAACGCTTTCACTAATACTATTTCAGCCCTGTCTAACTCGTTCGACTTCATCAACCCTTGGGTAATGGATAAAGCGGCGACTGTATTACCTGGGTTGACAGCTAACACTTGACGAAAACTATCTTCAGCCAGTTCGTCTGATCCACTATTCATATAAGCTTGCGCGAGTAGTACCAATGCCTGTTCAGACTCTGGATTATTGCGTAGAACAATGCGAAGTCTAGTGACAGCTGAATCAATATTTTTATCTAACACCTCAATTTTTGCCATCATCAGCAATGCCCCCTCATCTTCAGGCGCCCTTGCTAACACTTGATTTAATTTCTGAAGCGCAGCCTCTTTATTTTTATTCTGCATATCAAAGGTGGCCAACATAACATTTGCTTTATTACCGCTTTCACTAGTTTCATCGAGCGCAGCAATTTGTTTCAGCTCACTTATGGCATCTGCCGTTTTATCTATCGTCATCAATAACTGTACTTTAGTTAAGCGAAGGCTAAAGTCTTCTTCATCCTGCTTAATATAATCACTCAGTAACTCAATGGCTTTTTCTGGCTCTTTTTCCTGAACTAATGAAACAAGTAACAGTTTCGCTTCTTTATTGTCAGGCTGAGCTTTCACAAATCCTTCTAATACACCTTTCGCCTTATCGTACTTACCCTGTTGGTTATAAAGTTTAGCCAGCGACACGAATACCCATGTTTCCGTGGCATGCTTAGCCTTTAATTCTTCATAAACAGTTTCCATCGCAGCATAATCTTTTTGTTCTTCTAAAATAGACAACTTGATGATCGTCAACGGTAGCTCTTCAGGACTTGCTGTTAATGCGGATGACAAAAAAGCAATGGCTTCTTTAGGCTTACCCTGCTTATTTAACAACATTGCCTTTAAAGAAATGGCTTCCACACTCGCTGGAGCCATTGTCAAAGCACGCTCAACACCACTCATCGCAGAGCCATAATCTTCACGCTTAAATTCAATACTTGATTTCAAAATCCAAGCCATTAGATGATTCTCATCATCTTTCATGACCTTATTAACTTGTTCCATGGCAAGAGGAAGCTCTCCAGAAAGCAAATACAACTGGCCTAACTTAATAATGGCATCGTGATGTTTTGGGTCGAGTTGCTCTACCCTTAAAAGATTTGAAAACATCGCTTTCCAATTTTTAGCTTTTTCATCCAATAAAGCCAACTGGTAATACGACTCCGCTACGTTAGGGTCAACCTGCACAGCATTCTTAAATTCAAGCCTGGCTTTTTCTGGCTGTCCCTCTGCAAGGAGCTTTTTGCCACTTTCAATGAAGTCTGCAGCACTATCAGCTGATGTGCCACAGGCCACAAGGCTTGTCACCAACGCGGCTACAACCAAAAAATATTTAAATAATTTCATTATCCTTACTCCACTATAAATTTGTTAAATTGTTTTTCCGACTCATTCATAAAAGATAGAAGCCTTTTATCAGCCACTTCCATCTCTTCATGCGGTGCGACACCCGTCGTATACCTGACTAAAGCACCGTCAGTTCTATTTTTAAATATTGAATCTATAAATAAATACCACTTATTTATATATTCATTCGCTACTATCCGGCCATGTCCTTGAAACCAATAATAGACGAGCTGACGGTGGTTCCCTTTTTTTATAAGCACCCTGTTCACAGGGTGGCCATTAGCTTCAATTCGTTCGAATTCGGCAATTTCCCACCCACCCCCAGGGATACAAACCCTCGGCGAATGCGGCGACACACCTTTTCGTTGAGATTGATAATAGGCAACATAAAAATTTATTAGCTCATTTTGTTTATTGGTATAGTTCGCTAACACGTAATCGGTCATGCCTAATTTTTTAACAACCGCCTCATCCAACTTTTCATGCTTACCTTTCCATTCACCTAACTGTAATGGGAAGTTCACAAAAGACACATGGTCAGGAAAAATTTCTGCCCTGTTATCAAGAAATTGAGCAGCCATACCTGATGCAAGAAGCAGTGCAATTGCTGCAAACAGTGGCTTGCTACTTATATCTTTAAAACTATTACTTTGTGCTTCCGAAGGCTTAGGAGTATTTACCACAGCAAACACAGACCCTAACCCTGCTTTATTATTCGTTAACTTTTCAAGCACCCAAACCAGTAAAAATAATATGACGGCGCAGGCCATGAAAATTATCCAGCCTTCAAAATCGTGCAAAAACCCTTCTGCCATTGAAATACCCCAGTTATCGACCAGGACGCCAATAGCCCCAATACGAAAACTGTTCATTAATATAGTAATGGGAATAGTTGCAAGAAAAACGACTGCTCGCTTCCAAAATGAGGCCTGATAAAAATAAGCCGTTATAAACCCCAAACTCATCAAAGGGAACAAATACCTTAAACCACTACAGGCTTCAACAACTTGTAGCTTATAAACCCCCAAATCAATAACGTTGCCTTCTAAAAAGACGGGGATTTGGCAAAAGCGAATTAAACTCACACCCAATGCTGAAGAAACCAATTGCAACTTTGCCGTTAATAAAACTTCAATCACATACGGTAGAGGGATTGCAAACAACAACAATAATATAGGCGCAACTGTGTATTTAGTACCTTTACCAAGGGTCACCAGGGACAAGCCAATCAAGGCCAGTACAAAAGCATATTGAATCAATAAATATAGGGCGCTAACCTCGCCTACAAGGAAGACTATTGAAGCAATAACAATCAGCCAAACACCATGCCATAAAGGCGCACTAGCAGAAGACAGTATGAGGTTTCTCTTTTCCCAAAGAATATATAACGTAACCAATGGAATTAAAAAACCGTGACTGTACTCCTCCTGGATTTCCCAACGTAATACCGCCTCCGATAATCCGCTCCAATAAGCCCAAATAGCAATACTTAACGCTATAAAAAACAACCCTGTCTGCCTTGTAATAACCAAGAACTTCTCCCTATAAATTTATTTTAATACGAAACGTTTACGGACATTATTCATTGTCAAAATACGTTTAATACGTGCCGACACATTCGTTATGGTCAACAACTTTCCCTGTTTTTCTAATGCTCTTTGAAATAACATCAATGTTGCAATGAAGGCACCATCAATATATTCAACATCGGTAAAATCTAAAACCAAATTATTGGAGCCTAATTCTACTGTTTTGCCATTGAGTATAGAAGATAAAAAAACTTTCACACTCTGAAGCTCCTGATGTTTAAAGGAACCCACCAAACGAACAACATCTTTGCCATCCCCTAACCATTCGATAACACAGGGCGAATTAAAGCCCGACTTTATTTTAAGAACTCTATCATAAATCACCAACGGAAATACTTTCGTCACCATTAGCCCAGCAAAGGCAAAACCATCTAATAAATAGCGTTTCCACAACACTGGCTCTTGCTTAATTCGCCAAACCCACTCAAGCCCAAATCGTTGCCATACCATCGGCGCTCGCTCTACCGACCCTGCAACAAAATTAATCACCGCACCTAAATGACTAATAACGGGTGCATTTAACTGACCGCGATTTTTTTGAATCCACGCCTGGCCTTTTTTCGCACCCAAGGCAACGACAACAAAGTCAGGCTTAGCCGCATTTATTTCATCAATAATGGCCGCCGAACTCATCTGCTCAATAGACACAAAGCCAGGGTCATAAAACCCACAACTGGTCATTCCTTTGCTGGTTTTATTTAACGCACGGTAAGCCTTCTCAGCAACTCCTTCTTGCCCACCAAAAAAAAACACCTTTATCTTTTTTTCACGCGGCCGTTTAGATAGCTCATCAAACAAAGTCGACCCAGCAACGCGTTCCGTTAGCGGTATACCCAGTAGCTTGGCTACCCATATCAAAGGCATGCCATCCGCTACGATCAAATCACTGTCTACTACTGATTGAAAAAAATCATTATCTGCTTGTGTGGCTATAACGAAATTCAAATTAGGCGTCGAAAAAAAACAGCTTTTATTGTCTGTAATCGCTTCCTCCACATAGCCCACAGAATTTTCTAAATCCACCACATCAAATGGCAAGCCCAGTAAGCACCAGGAGTCCCTATCAATGTCTGTTTTACACTCCATCAACTACTGACTAATCCCGAGGATCAACTAAAGCTTTTTGGCCCCTGCCAATAGCATAATAGTCAATACCATAGCTGCTCACTTCCTTTGGGTCATAAATATTCCGGCCATCAAAAATAACCTTATCTGCCAACGTTTCTTGCAATACGTTAAAGTTAGGACTCCAAAACTCCTTCCACTCCGTCACTATCACTAGTGCATCGGCTGCCTTAACAGTCTCTTCTGACGATTCACATAATGTCAGACCACTAAGGTTGCCATAAATTCGCTTAGCTTCATTCAATGCTGCTGGGTCGTATGCTTGAACCGTCGCGCCCGCATTAATCAACGCTTCTAACAAAATGCGGCTGGGTGCCTCACGCATATCATCGGTTTTAGGTTTAAAAGCCAAACCCCATAACGCAAAAACTTTACCTTTTAGCTGACCTCTGTAATGCCTATCAATTTTGGCGAATAATTTAGTCTTTTGCCTATCATTCACCTTTCCAACAGCAGCTAATAACTCAGCTTGATAGCCCGTTTCGTTCGCAGCTCTCTCTAAAGCACTCACATCTTTTGGAAAACAAGAGCCACCATAACCACACCCAGGATAAATAAAACTAAAACCGATCCGCCTATCCGATCCAATACCTTGCCTTACCTGTTCAATATCCGCTCCTAACGCTTCGGCAATATTAGATAACTCATTCATAAAGCTTATTTTAGTTGCCAACATGGCGTTTGCCGCATACTTAGTTAGTTCAGCAGAACAAATATCCATCGCAATAATACGCTCATGGTTTCTATTAAACGGCGCATACAATGCACGTAATAACTCTGTAGACCTTGGGTTATTCGTACCAATAACAATCCGGTCAGGCTTCATAAAGTCATCAAGTGCCGCTCCTTCTTTTAAAAACTCTGGGTTCGACGCCACATCAAACTCATAATCAACACCTCTCGTTGATAAAGTCGCTTGAATGCACTGTCTTACTTTCTCTGCTGTTCCAACTGGCACCGTAGACTTATCAACAACAACCTTATAATCGTTCATATATTTAGCAATGCTATCGGCAACAGCTAGAACATATTGCAAATCAGCAGAACCATCTTCATCCTGAGGGGTACCGACCGCTATAAACAACAACGCACCATGTTCGACTGCGTCTTTAGCGTTTGTTGTAAAATTTAATCGGCCGAGGTTCTGATTTTTTTTCACAATCGCTTCAAGGCCTGGCTCGTAAATTGGAATAATACCCTTGTTTAATTCACCTATTTTGGATTGATCAATATCCATGCATACAACGTCATTTCCCACTTCAGCCAAACACGCTCCAGTAACTAGACCCACATAACCCGAACCAAATATTGTAATTTTCATTATTATCCTTTAGTTACTTATTCCCATTTATCACTACGCCGAACATTTCATATAATATTTTTGTATTTACATTTAATGAAAATTCTCTCTTCACTCTAGATATGGCCTCAGCGCACATACCATCCCTCAATTCAGCATCACTCATCATTAATAGCATAGCAGCGGCCAAACCTTCGCTATCACCTGGCTTAACCAACAACCCAGTCTGCCGATGACATATTAACTCAGGAATACCCGATAACACCGTAGAAATAACTGGCACACCCGATAACATAGCTTCCATTAATACGACAGGAATTCCATCCATATCACCACTTTCATCCATCTTGCACGGTAAAACAAACATATCTAATGACGCTATAAAGGCAGCCACATATGAATTAGGTAGCGCGCCGATAAAAAAAACATCTTCTATGCTTAGTCCACACTCAATAACAAGTGCCTTTAACGCTTGCTCCATAGGGCCAGACCCTGCGATATACAATTTAACCTTAAAGCGCTGCTTTCTAAATACAGCAATCGCTCTAATTAATGTATCTATACCCTTTTTTTCTACCAGCCGACCAACGACACCTACTTTTATTGTTGATCCCGACACAAAACTCTGCCGCTGTTCAAATTGTTCATCATCAACACCACAACGCACTATCCGAACCGTACCAATATCAATGCCCTTTTCAGCTAAAAAGCGTTTATTAAACTCAGAGATCGTCGCAAAAAAAGCTGAACGGCCCACCTTTTCTTTTAACAGCCAGCCTCTCTCAAATAAATCATTCGCGTGAGCCGTTACACTATAGCTAACACCCGATAATAATGAAGCATACATTGCAATATCTGTAGGCACATGTGCAAAATGAACATGCAAATGCTGACAGTCTTGTTTAATCAACGCCTTAGCCAACGTGCCCGCATAAAAGAACCGAAAAACAAGCCCGATAGCATTCCTAGAAAACAACCCAATAGACACTATATCCGAGAGCAAACGCACACCACTATTTAAATAACGTAAAGGGCGCGTCAATAACAAAAAAACATGAGCACGGAAAACAGATGTTTTCGACGACTCATAAAGATGAACAACCTCTTTTTTTAAATCGTTTAACTCTGTCTCAACCGCTTCAGAAAGAGGTCTATGAACTGAAAATGGCACAACCTTAACACCAAAACTCTTCAACTTAAGAATCTCTTTATAAACAAAGGTTGCTGATAATGCAGGTATCTCAGGTGCTAAATACGCAATCTTCACTTAACACGCCCTTTTTTCACCAAAGCAACATTGCCGATACTGACTAACTGTGATTCTCATTCCACACCTTTTCTTGTTGTGCATTCAAAGCCTCAGTCGCAGTCGACTTCCCTTTTAGTAAACATTGCATTTGATAATACCGAATAAAACTAACTAAAAGCGCATCATCAAATCGTGGTTGCCGTTGAAATAGGCTCTTTAAATAACCCCATAACATTGCCAGCCCACCCACAATATATGGCGGGTGAATCATACGAAAAACAGATGAGGCCATCATATAAAGCAAACCGGTTCCCATGAAATACTGACCAAAACCATGACGCATGCGACCGGTAAAAATACCTTGCTGACTCGACCCCATCGGGCGTAAATGAATGAAATTAAGGTCCGGCTCATCCCAACTCACAGCAATCCAACCCAGTTGGCGACACTTATGGCAATCAATACCATCCCACATCACTTGACGAATAAAACCACCAATTTCTTCAAAACAAGTCCGTCGATAAAACTTAGTCATACCCACCGACATTTCATCACCACACTTTTCGCTAATTAAATTACCCGTCTTTTTATCCCTAAAATAAGCTTTGCCACTACAGGTACCAATACGTGGGTTATCATTCATTCGCTGAATCAGTGTTTCAAAATACTTAGCCGGCAATTCCAAATCAAGATCAAACTTACACACAAAATCAAATTGATTCACATCAATTGCATCGTAACCGTGATAAAAAGCCTCAATAACCCCAGGCCCCACACTGCGATGCCCGCGGTTTTCACGAGTGACGATCTGGATAAATGAATAACGGCTAGCATAGTCTTGTAAAATAGCAGGCGTTTCATCCGTAGAACCATCATCAACAATCACCCATAAATCAGGCGGTACTGTTTGTGCAACTACACTATCCAGTGTTAACCTCATATAATCCGATTCATTTCGGCAGGGTGATACTAATAAATATGACATTTCTTTTCTTCTAGTTATTTTTACATCCAATCAAACTATCTTCCCTACAAGCGCCCATCAACGCCGTCCGAAGGAAATAAGTATTTGATGTCGTATAAAATATGACGTTTCTTACCTAATGCTTTAACACCCAACAGGCCCATTTCTTTAAACTGATGGTGTGACACAGCGACAATAATCGCATCGTATGCTCCAGGCTCTGGTGTATTAATAAGGTTCAAGTCATATAAAGACATAGCCTCATCCTTATTAACCCAGGGATCATAAACATCCACCTGCGCATTGTAAGTATCACGCAGCTCTTCAACCATTTCAACGACGCGCGTGTTTCTTAAATCGGGGCAGTTCTCCTTGAAGGTTAAGCCCAACATTAAAATTTTTGAATCAACGATATTAATCTTCTTTTTAGCCATTAATTTAACGACTTCGCTCACTACAAAATGCCCCATATTATCGTTAATACGCCGACCAGCAGAAATCAATTGTGGGTGGTAGCCTAATGACTCGGCCTTATGCGTAAGGTAATAAGGATCAACTCCAATGCAATGCCCACCAACCAGGCCTGGACGAAAAGGTAAAAAATTCCATTTAGTTCCTGCCGCTTCCAACACTTCTTCGGTATCAATTCCTACACGGTTAAAAATCAGCGATAATTCATTAACCAGGGCAATATTAAGGTCTCGTTGTGTATTTTCAATCACCTTAGCCGCTTCAGCTACTTTTATGCTGCTGGTTTTGTGCGTACCAGCAGTAATAATAGAGCGGTACAACTCATCCACTACGGTGGCTATTTCAGGCGTAGAACCAGAGGTAATTTTTAATATATTAGTTAGGCGGCGCTCTTTGTCCCCAGGGTTAATTCGCTCAGGGCTATAGCCACAATAAAAACCCGTGTTAAATATTAAGCCCGACTCACGTTCTAAAATAGGCACACACACTTCTTCGGTTGCCCCTGGATAAACCGTAGACTCATAGATAACAATATCGCCTTTTTTTAAATGTTGCGCCACTACATGAGTCGCTGATATAACCGGCGAAAGATCAGGGTTCTTACTACTATCAATAGGTGTTGGCACCGTTACAATATAAATATTGCTCATCGCCAGCTGAGAAGGATCATCTGTAAAACTTAATAAATGCGCCTCTGCCATCTCTTCCGTACTTGTTTCTAAGGTGGCACCTTTCCCAACCTGTAAGTCGCTTATACGCGTGGTATTGATGTCGTAACCTATCGTAGAAAACTGCTTGCCGAATTCAACCGCTAAGGGTAAACCAACATATCCCAAACCTATTATCGCTATTTTAAATTCCATTTTTCTCATCTTGTTATTAATTTATAATTTTGCCGGGGTTGCCACAAATAGTTTTTCCTGCCGGAACATCTTTAAGCACAACTGACATTGCCCCTACTTTACAGCTTTCACCTAAGGTAATACCCCCAATTACTTGAGCATAAGCGCCAAGCTCAATATTATTCATTAATGTTGGAGCCTCATCATCGTTATATCTATTCCCCAAAGTTACCCCTTGCCGAAGAGTGCAATTTTTACCAATTTTCACATTTTTATGAATAAAAATATTCCCGAAATGGTAAATTCTAAGCCCGCCGCCAACTACCACAGTTTTTGGCAGGCTAATTCCTACTAAAACTTCTATTAAATGGAAAACAAACCAATACAATTTTAGTGAAAACTTTTTCCATACCCCGTCCTTCATATTATCAATGTGCTGGCCATGCCTGTACCAAGCAATTGCAATAATAGACGCCTCTTTTAACCAAGGCCTTGACGGGTACCTTGCCAAATCATCTTTCCAATCTTGCTCTATCTGGAGTTTTCTTTCGCTTCTACTAGACATATTAATTACTAACTTAGCCTTTATATTCAATTATTTTTTGTTGCTGACCTTGCACGCAACTTATCAGAAACTTAACTACCCCAATAGTCTCTGGAAATTTTGCTATGACACAAAATAACGCATATAAAAATTTATCGTATGTTGATTTGCTACCGACATCCAGTTTACTCATATATATCTTCAGCACTTGAAGAGGATACAAACCCAGTAAAACAATAAAATATGGTGATATAAAAATCCCTCCAATGACGACAACAAGAGGCAAAACAGCTCCCCATACCAAAGAACTTCGATATTGCTTTTGCCACCCTCCCCATTTTGCACCATTGGCATAGCCAAACCCTACCTTTACACACCTATTCCACCATTGGGAAAAATGTCTCATGGCAGAATCATGCGTCCCCATCTCAGCATTTATACAGAGAATTTTCTTACCAGCGTTTCTTATACGAGAACACAATTCTGGCTCTTCACCGGATACTAGGCCAGCATTAAACCCTTTTTGCACTTCAAAAATTTCTCTACGATATGTTGCAATACCTCCACAAGAATCCACAAAGCCTTCAGGGTGATACCAGTCCATAGCACACAACCGCATATAAATAGACTCATTACGGTACTTTTCTAGCAGACGGCCACAAACTACAGCTACTTCACTGGATGCTTTTAATTTATTAACAGCGTGTTCAAGCCAACTTATATCTAACTCACAATCAGCATCAATAAAGTGTACAAATTCCAAATCAGGGTTACCTGCCATTAAAGCCTTAAACCCCGTATTCCTTGCGCGTGAGGCATTGATAGGCGCTGACGTATCTAGCACAACCGTAGTTACGCCTCTTCGCTCAGCTTCAGCAACACTGTTATCTTTAGATTGTGAGTCCACATAAATACAGGGAACTTGCAATTTAAGTATCGATTCCAAACACAAGATTAAGCGCTCGCCTTCATTGCGCCCTATGATAACTACACCAACTTCCTTATTATTCATTTATTTCCTGCCGGCATCAAAAAGCCTGTCCATATATCTAATAACATGCTTGAGTGAAATACTCTAGGCTTTCGCTGAACAAGCTCTCTTAATAAAGAGACGCTTCGCCCCATGCTCCATAAAACATTGGCTATAAACAAACCAAAGCGGCCGTAATATTTTATAAAATATCGTGAACGAGAACGAAAATAGTACCGAGGTAACCGCTTTACAAAAGATTGATTAGAATCGCCTTTGTTTAAGTGAACAACACTAGCAGCAGGGTCAAATTTCAACTCCCAACCTGCTTCAATGGCCCTTCGACAATAATCATTATCCTCACTGTACATAAAATAGCCTTCATCCATCAGGCCTATATCATTAACCATTTCCCCTCTTAACAACACACAGGCAAAACTAAGCCACTCTGGTTGCTCAATATTATGTAGTTCTAGAGGCATCGCCACTTCTTTAACGCCAAAAAAACCGAACAGTTTTGTAAAAATACCCGTTTTCGCACTCTGTAAAAAACTATTTGCTGGCGACAAATTATAAAAGCAACTGACTTGTTGCTTTTCATCTGGCCATTCTAGCTTCGGCCCAACTATACCAATAGAAGGGTTCGCTTCAGCAACAGCAAGCAGTGATTGAAGCGCATTATTTCTGACATACGCATCGCTATTTAATAACAAATAGTATTTGGCATTAGCGGACTGTATTCCAATGTTATTACCGGCGGAAAACCCTCCATTCACCGCTGATTGAACAACACTAACCCAGCCACTCCAATTTTTGGATTGAATAAAACTAGATATACTCTCAACAGACTCATCTTGGGAAAAATTATCTACAATTACTACATGATCCATCTCAAGATCGAGCTGCCCTTTTAATGAATTTAATGCATCACATACTAATTGTGGTGTTTTATAATTAATTACAACAACTACTAACCTAAAGTCGTTCACCTTAGTCTCTTCCAAAATATCAAGCTCCATTTATATTATTTAATATATTTCGAATTTATCTCATTTATTTTTAATCTTACAAACTTTCGAAAGAATCGAAAAGGAAGCACTCTTCGACTTAAAATATCCAATAATTGAAGACACAACCCATAATGACGAATAGAAAAAATTTGCTTTCTTACTCTAGACAAGGCTCTTAGAGACCTCAGCATAACGGCTGATTTTCACCATCAATGTTAAG
>TARA_R110002074_G_scaffold3430_3_pt1 | contig 75273 bp, 64 predicted proteins | sample TARA_R110002074 | Tara Oceans TARA_R110002074 (sample SAMEA4397215) | marine metagenome | biome: Polar Biome; feature: [MIX] marine epipelagic wind mixed layer (ENVO:01000061); material: water (ENVO:00002006), including particulate matter (ENVO:01000060) such as... | depth 10-100 m
GTATTAACAATAATAAAGCGTATACTTAGATTGTTTAAAAATTAAGGTCTTTTCCGCAATCTTTTACTCTGTGGAGTATACGCTTTATTATTAAATTTAAAAATATGGAAGAATTAGATATATTGCAACTACCAGATAATGGTCCAGTTGCTCTTATAGATGCAGATAGTTTATTATACTATGAGATGGGTAAGCCAACATTAGAAGAGGCTATTCAAGGCATAAACAGTAGATTATTTCATATGCTCGCAATGTGCGGGACAAGTAGATATGCAGGCTACTTAACTTTATCTAAATGCTTCAGATACAAAGTTGCAGAAACTAAATCTTATAAACATAATAGAAAAGGAGGTTCTAAACCTATTATCTTTTATGCTTTAAGAGAATATCTTCAGCAAGAATGGAAAATGGAGGCCGTTAGAGGGTTAGAAGCTGACGATCTTGTAGCTGTATACTCTAAACCAAGTGGCACAGTTATTTGTAGCCCAGACAAGGATGTCTTATATCAAGTAGCAGGTAAACATTTTAATTTTAGAACTAATGAATTTATAAAGACTTCAAAATTAGAAGCTAATAAATTTCTTTGGAAACAAACATTAATGGGGGACCCTACAGATGGTATAGGAGGAATTCCTAAGATTGGCCCTAAAACAGCAGATAGTCTGCTCAAAAAGGCCACTAAAGGATTTGAGAAAATCGTAATAGAAAAATATGTAGAAAAATTTGGATATTACGAGGGGGTTTGTAAGTTTGCTGAAACATTTAAACTTGTGCATATACTAAAAACATATGAACAGGTTGAAAATGCTACAGGCATAAAACTTGACCGTCCTCAGGTTCATGATATTAAACATCTAAATATAACCTATGCCAGTTAAATGTGATAAAATTATTTTAAATCCTATTAATGCCAGAACAATAAAAATTACTGGCGGTACTAGGTCTATTAAAGCTCACAGACACAATGACAAAATAGTTTCTCTAGAGATGCCTGAAGACAGGATGTTTACTCTAGGGCAAACTATTAGTGTTAAAAAGAAGAGGTATAAAATTAATATCATTAAACAAATGTTTATTGGAGACGTAGTTTTATATGAGCTTATAGTAGCAGAACGCACCAAATCAACATTATTTGTACTTCCTATGTTAGGAGGAGAACGTAAATTATATTTTTATGACAATCTTTTAATAAATTGTTTTATAGGAATCCCAGATCATGAAGGCTGTATTGCTTTATTATACAGATGGAGTGGTGACCCTTTATTTCATAAATTTGAAAGAGTTTTAAAAGAATTTAGTAACTACGTAACGGATTATGTTGTTGACAAACATTCTCAATTAATAATGTTTGTATTTGATGTGCCTAAAAAACATATTAAAAATTATAGAAAATTCTTGACTGGAAAATATTCTGAATTAACACCTGAGTATAAAGAAAACATGCTAAAATTTCACGGACTAGATATTACAAGTCAATTAGGACAAATAATATTTAAAAGTAAAAAGAGAAAATCTAAATTAGAAAACACACTAAAAGTAAAACTGGATAATGATGCTGAATTGTTTAGCATTCTTGATGATAAAGAAATTTTTAACCCTAAATACTATTTATAATGGATTTTATTAAACAACTAGATATAAAAACTAAAGAAATTACAGACTTATTAAAATCTAAAAACAAAGCCTATGGTAACAGTGCATTAGAACCTGCTAATATCTTCAGCGAAGCTGACGCTATTGACTCTCTATGTGCGAGGATAGATGACAAGTTGATGCGTATCAAAAATAAAGGAATTTACGATGCAACTGAAGATACAGTGCATGACTTAATTGGTTATTTGCTACTGTTATCTATGGCTATTGAAAATAAAGATGCAAAAGAGTATAATTTATTTAAAGACGCTATAGATGAAGGCGGGCATGCTAATATAAACGGCAGCCCTATAAGCACTATAGAAGAATTAAATAATAAATTAAAAATTGATAAGTCTAATTAACGGAATCGCGGGGTCACTGATCCCGCATCGTTAAACTCTATAATTTTATTTAACTGGTTAAATCCTGGTACAAATTTTACTGTATGATATAAAAAAGGAGTCTTATCATTTGCACTACCTTGTATTATTCCTAAAAGTTCTCCAGTTTCTGATATACCATTTGTACCTATTTTCATTAAATCAACAAACATTCCCATTAAAGGAAGTCCCCCTCTTAACATACTTACAAACTCTTGAGGATTTAAAAGGAATCCTAATTCTTGCGCAGATCTACTAAATATTAAATGTGCTTTTCTTGTAGCCCAATATTGTCTGTACCACTTGTCATCATCTGGACCAAATCCCATTCCCATTGCCATAGCTGCACCCATCATTATTAGTATAGCTCTAATTTCTGCTAAAGTTCTTCTTACAGATCTTTGTCGCATTTTTAAATACTCTGTTCTTGATACACTCTTAGCAGAATCTCCGTCAGGCAAGTTCTTTTGCCATTCAGCAAATTCTAAATCTAAACCTTTAGTTCTTCTCTCATACTCTGCTTGCTGTTTATCACTCCATTTTCCATCTTCTATTAAACGAGCTCTTTCAGCTGGATTTGTGGTCCATTTTTTTAACATAGCCAAATTTAATAATGCGTCTACACCACGTTTTGCATTATGAACAAGTATTTCATTAAATGCCATTTCTTGCTTTAACATATTTCTTGAAGTATAGCCCGATCCTTTAAAAAATCCTCTATACCTACCTTCTTCTAAAGCCTTAAAAGTGGAATTATATTTTGTAGCCATAAATCTTTCTTCAACTAATTTAGGCATCCAACTTTTAAATTGCATTAATGCTTTACCTATTAAATAAGTGTCTACTGCAGTTATATTTTGCTCATCCATAGATCCTTTTATTCCACCCATCACTTCTTTAACTCTTAGTCTAAAATCTTCATAAGCATCTTGAGTTAAATGCTCAATCACTAAGCTACCGTCTTTTAAATTTTCTGTCCAAGAGTCCCACATAGATTTTGTACCTTTAGGTAAATCTTCTAATCTTTCTAAACTACCTGTTTCAGGATCTACTGCATGATTCATAGCCATAGCTACAGCTACTATTGCATCCATGTTTTCATCTGCTCCTCTTAAAGGGAGGTACAGCTGGTTTAAATCTAACACTCTTGATGCTGCTTTCATAGACAGATCGTTAGCTTTTTTCCAAGTTAACCCTTGTTGATAAGGATCAAAATAATTCCCAAAAGCATTAAATGCTTTACTATTTGTAAGTAGCATTTTTTGAGCCGCTCTCATTTGTTCTCTAGTATAATTAAATCCGTCTATTGTTTCAATCCACATATTAATTCCCCCTACAACTCTTGCAGCTATAGCAGGAGCTATTGCAAAACTTAATACTTTTGCAGAGTAAACAGACATTAAAGCTTGTGTAGATTTAGCTAAACTTAATGGTCCTATTTGTACATCTTCTGATTGTATTTTTTGGCCATACACATAATACTTTAAAAATCTTTCGTATAAATCTGTAGTTTTTTTCTCTGTCCTATCTGTAGTAACTTGTTCTCCCCCTTCATATATAATATTACCTTTTCCATCGGTAGTAGTATTCCCTAACTCTTCTAAATAATCTCCTAGTGTAAGAATATTAGATTCAATTTCAGACATGTGTCTGTGGTTATATATACTATTAGCAAGTAGGTATAACGACTGTCCTAAATCAATTGATTTTAAACTAGGATCTAAAGCGTCATTTTTATCTTTTAAAGGATTTAAATATAAAACAGGTATTTTACTAATTCTATTACCATTTTCATCAGTTGCATAATATATTTCTTCATTTGAATGCGTTAAGAATGAGCTTGATATAGATTCATAAAACTCTCCCATATTAAATCCACGATTAATTATAGTATTTATAACATCATCACGCCTGTTTGCTATAAAATTTCTATTAATATCTAGTCCTGATTCTTTTTTAAACTTCTCATTTAATTTAATATGATAATCATAAAAAGCTAAAACAGGAGCATTTTCAGGCTGCAACATTGTTCTATACTGATCATTATAATGGGCTTCAGGATTCTTAGGTTCTAAATATCTAAAGGTTGCTTTATTTAGCCAAGCGCTGTCATGTTTCCATACATTGTTAGACTCGTCCCAGTTTTTCATAGCTAAGTCAATTGCTCTCTCCCTTTTCTCTTCTATTATTTCTTCTCCTATATCATTAGTAGTAGAATAAGACCCGTGATTTAGTTCCTGCTGATTTAAATACCATTTTTTATCTTCTAAAAAGCTTTCATTAGTATCTTGTTTAATTTTAAAATTATCTTTTATCCATTTTATATCTTCAGGCTTCCCACTTTCTTTTCTTCTATCTAATTCATCTAAAAACTCTTTACTATATTTTCCTACTAGATTTCTTGATGTAATTTTACCATCTTTAATAGTATCTTTAATCATCATTTTATAAGCATCTTCTTTTTTACCCCAGCCCTTTATTCCGCCTTCTCCGTCTTTTCCTTCTAAAAGTTCTTGAATATTTTTAAAAATAGAATCTGTGATTGCTTTAGTTTTATTAAACGAGTGGTTAATTTCTCTGTATGCAGTTTTAAATACAGGATGATTTATTTGACTCATTTGTGTAAAAAGAGACTGTGTTGCTGATATTTTTACAGGTTTTACTTTTAGATTTTCATCATACTTTTTTCCTATATCGATTGCCCTGTTAAATAAAGCATTCTTTATAATTACTCCATGATTTTCAATATCTTGAGACGCCTTACTAAAACTTTTCTTTAAAGCTATAGCTTCTTTACCTGACAATTCTCTAGATTTAATTAGATTGTCTACGTAATCTAAAGACTCGGCTACAATAACTTTAAACATGTCTGCATCATTCCTTGCATTTCTTAAAACTGCTGGTGTTAGGTAGTTTGGGTCTCTAGGATCTAAAATTCCTGCGTGCTTAGATACTCTAGCTGCATTATTACCCGCTTCATTTAATACTTTTAATAAATCTTTATCTACAATTAATTTTTGTATTTGATCTTCAATTATTTTTAAAGAAACTTTAGTTTTTGCAAAATCTAACTTCTTACCTTTTCTATTTCTTAAACTTTCTTTTATTTTATTTTTACGTATAGATAACTTTTTAATAAGTTTATCCATACCGTCGTATCCTGTTATCTCATTTGCAACAGAGATTTGTCTAAGAAATTCATTTCCGTACTCACCTTTGTTACCCATATAAGCTGCCTCTATTTTATTATTAGGCGTGTAGTCTCCTTCTCTCCAGTTTGGGGCCTCAAATTGCACATGTACAGGTATAATACGTAATTCTCTAAAATTCTCTATACCTAATTTTTCTTTTAGCATATTTTTATATACACCAATTTGAGTATTCCATCCATCTATTTTAGAGTCTGTAAATGATTTTATAAGCTGCGCTTTTGCTCCTGGCTTACTAATATAATCTCTATAAGGATTTATAAAATTTTTCCAATCATATATACTTACAGATCCATCAGAATAAACTACTACCATATCTATAGTACCTGCTTTATCTTTTTTTGGATCGTATATTTGTACTTCTGTTAGTATCTTAGCCTTTCCAGTCCCATTTTCCCCATTAATTTCTTTTTGCTTTTCGTCTATACCTTTAATTACATCTCTAACTCCCGCACGCATATTTATCCAGGAAGAGTTTTTATAGATATTACCTTGATTTTCTCTAAATTGTACTTTACTTTTAATTGCGTCTAAACTTAGAACATTTTCATTATGTATATTTTCTAATCCTACATTTTTAAAAGTTTTACTATTAGAATAATTTTCAACTAAATTTTGGTATACAGCATGTAATTCAGTTCCCTGGTTTCTTGCAAATACACTACTTTCTTTAGAGTTTACTTGCATTGGATCTTTTTTAAGTATATCTCTTACAAATTTTATAAAAGATCTATTACTATCATCTGTAGTACGATTTGTTATAGTGCTTTCTTTACCAGTATCTGGATCAGTATATATGTATCTTTCTATTTCTTCTCCCTTTGTAAATTCTTTGATAATTTTAAGACCTTTGATGTCCATCTTGTTTATCATAGCTTTTCGTAGCGCTTTATGATCAACTTTAAAAGATTCCACTACCCTGCTTTGTTCATTTACAGTATTATCTGACTGTTCATACACTTCGTTTCCTTGTATTACACTAGCGTCATTCTTAGCTTCATTAATAGCGCCTCCCAGCACTTCAAAGGCTGCACGGTCAAAAGATGTAGTATTTCCAAAAAACTTTTTAAGAGTGTTCATTACTTTTTTCATCCACCTTTCAAATCTTCCAAGCTTTGCGTCTTCTTCTTGCGTTTCAAATTGGTTTACAATTTTTTGAGCAATCAATTTACCTATTGCTTCTTTTCTTATTTTATGATCATTCCCCTGGTAATCTTTTTTGTCCCCGTAATCTACTACAGTTTTTTGATATATATTGTAGTTTGGGATAGCATTATACATAGATTTAAACAGTGGATTACCTGTAGACTCTAAAATTTCTACAAAGAAATGTGCAGCTTCTTCAGGCAAAGTAGATATATCTGCCTTACCGTTAACTACTGATACAACTTTTTTTAGCATGTCTGCAGTAGCAATAGAAGTCATTGGGTTTCCTTCTCTGTCTGTAATTTGATTTACTATATTTACATTTACACCTATCTGCTCTAGATAGTTACGCATTGCAAGATCTAAATTTTCATTAGGTTTTTTAGTATCTTTACTTGTATCAGCAACATCAGCAGTATCTTCTGGAGTTATAGATATATTATTCATAACAAACTCTAATGTAGGTTCATTATTTTTATCTAAATCTTCAGGTTGCGTTTTTAATTTTTTAAAAGATTGTGTTTGCGTTATTACATAGTTATCATATGCGGTATTCCCATTTCCTACTGTTTCTTTTAGATCTTGCCATAGTATGGATGGTGCACCATTATCTGCAAATACATTAGTTACATTATTACTTGAATTATATATTACTTTACACGCCATAATTAATTACATTCTTGACTTTTAGCTTTATTTTTATTTTTAATATCTACAATTTCTTGTATTTCTTTAATTGGGACATTTATTAAGTTTTTAGCTTTGCTTTTTATAAAAGTATCTCTGCTTGCATGGGCCTTGCTTCTTAAATTGTTGTCTTTTAAGAATCCTTTTTTTCTTGTTATAATTGTAGCTCCAGAACCTTTTAGTCTAGACACTAAATTTCTATAATCATTTTTAAAAGAATCATTGTAAAGAGACTCTAAGCTATCATAAGATTGTACTCCTACAATTCTTAAACTTGGATTACTGCTCTGCACTTTCATAGCAGCTCGTGCCGCTATTAACCCAGACCCTGCAGCTAAAGGTATCATAAATGTTACATTACCTTTATTAAACTCTTCTCTAATTTTATTTTCATATGCGTTAAGTAGTTCGTATCCTAGCGCCCCACCTAAAGGATCTTGAGATTTGAACCCTCCTAACTTATCTATAGGTATTGTATTAAAATACACAGACTTTTTAGGATCTATAGCAGAACTAACATCTTTACTTATTTCAACATTATCTACACTAAACACTTCTATTTCCCAATTAGGTTCTGATAGCCATTTTTTAGATATAGGATAATAACCATAATTAATTGCTTTGACTAACGCATCCCATCCTCCACTAAATCCTAACTCATTTGCAAATGTAGCCTTTTTTTGATTATTATTCAAATCCTTCACTTTTACAGGATTAATCATAGAAATTTCTATTACATCATTATCTTCTAAAATATATTTTTGAGTTTTTAATGCTCCTTTATTACCAGCTATAACTTTAACTCTTCCCTCTTTTATAGCGTTCTGTGTATTTGTAGTATACTTTGTAGATAAAGGATCTTTTTCAGATGCTCTTACAACAGCTAATCCTGTATTACCTGAATGATTTTTATCTAATACAGTATCGCTACCCATTGGTGGGTACTCTTTTAAAAATCTACCATTTCCTAATTTACTTACTTCTTCCCATTTTCTTCCTTCTGTAGAAAAATTTTGTTTAAATAATTTAATTTTTTTAGGCAAATCTTTACCCATTTCTCTTCTTTCTTTTCGTTCTTTTGGATCTGTAATTACATCAGCAGATATTGAAACAAAAGGAAATTTGTTTGCAGAGTGCCCTAATGGCAAATTAGGTGTTCCATTTTTTATAAGATTGTAAGCAATTCTTGGTACTATTTTTATATTTTCTGCATTGTTTTTCCAAAAATTATCTACAAAATTTCTTGTATTTGGGAGTCTTTTTCCAGGTCTCTTTTTTAGTATTTTAATAACTTCTACAGCTCTTGCAGCATACACATCATTAGGTATTATACTTAAAAAAGATTGAGGATTTGTAGATATACCTGATTGTAATATAGCAAAATCTATTAAATCATTTTGCATTTTTACAGGCAATTGTTTAAACGCGTCATTTAGCGCATTACTTTCGTAAGTGCTTAAAATTTTAGAAAACGCCTTCATGCTATTTGTGTCATTAGCTTCTTTAGTTATTGTAGGAACTAATGCTTTTATAAATGGATTATTTGCATACCTAGGATCTTTTTGAGCGTCGTTTACTAAAACAGGAAGACTTTTTTGTCCCATCATAAGAGACCCTATTCTATCATGTAATATACTTTTGTTTATTTGCTTACCTGATGAATCAACTTCTTTCATTAGCCCTTGTAATGCGGCAGTAATAAAATCATTTTCTGCTTCTTTCATTCCAATTAATCTGTCTCTGTCAGACATACGAATAGACTGATCTGCAAATACTGATTTAATTTTTTCTAACCCAGAATTATCTACTTGCTCTGTTATAAAGAACATGTTAAACATTTGTGTAGACTCAGAAGTAGTATCTTTAAATGCTCCCACATGAGTATTACTATATATTTTTTCTGCGTTTTGAAACACATCTTGATCTAATATACTGCCCTCTTTTGTTAACATTAATTGTGCGTGATTTCTACTTTTAGGAGCATTAGTATCAAATGATTGTGCATTTGTTAAGTTACTCAAAAGGCTTCCTACTGCATTGTATTGGAAAAAGTCTCGCATAACTTGTAACTGTCCTGCAGCGTCTTCTGGAGTCATATTATTATAATCTACAATCATCATAGACTCTAAGTCTTCAAGTGTAAACATTTTATCATCTTGCTCTAAACCTTTTAGTATACTTTTATATTTATTTGCTATAGATTTTTTTATATCAATAGTTTTTTCATTTTTACCTCTAATACTTAAAAACTTACTACTATTAGTTTTCATCCTATTTAAGTATTCTTTTAGTATAGGTTGATTTAAAAATGTAAATACTTTATCAACTGGAACACCTGCACGTATTAAGAAAAACATTGCATTAGTTACTTCAGGAACAGCATTTAAATCAAATATAAACGGATCATCTGCAATATCTACATACGCTTGTACAAGCTCTGACATTATTTCAGTTATTAACTGGTCTCCGTTTTGACCAGAATCTTTAACATTAAATTGTCTAGATAAGCTTATTGCTCCTCCATTGCTAGCATCCTCAAAACCTTTAAAATTTATACTAGGAATAAAAGTTTCTCCCATAAATTCAATTTTTGAATTATGCTTAACCTCTAAACCTGCTTGCTGAGATTTAACTACGTGAGTAGAGTTTACTGCGGCTATTCCTAATCCAGCTTGTCCTGACCAAAATGACGTACTTATATCTTGTACATATTTTATAGATATTAATTCTGCCACGTTTGGATTTTTAGGTTTTAGCGCTGGATTTAATTCTCTTAATCTATTGACATTTTCTTTTAAAATATCTACTCCAATAGGAGTTAATAGTTGTTTATATGAATTCGAGTCTTCTAATATTTCTTTAGTTATATCCATTATTCTATTTTGGATAGCTCCTCTACTATTTAGCTCTTCAATAGTTTTACCTTTGTTTTCTTTTATAAAATCTGCAGATGAAGGTATTGCTTTAATTCTATCTTTAAACTCATTGTATTGTTTTAGTATAGACTCTATTCTTAAGTCGTCTTCTAAAGATTTATCTACTTGAAATTTATTTTCTAGCACTTTCATTTCTAGGCCAGTATATATATTTTCTCCCTCTAATGAGTCAGCTTCTTTAAATATTGCAGTCATTAACCTATCTACAGAATCTAAATCTATGCTAGCTAAAGCTAATTGTCTATCAAGATTTTCAGCAAATTTTAAAGTAGGAGCATATTTATTTTTATAGAACTTTTTTAAAGTCTCACTAGTTGCATGATTATTTTTATCTACTTCCCCATCTATGTATTCTACTTTACTTAGATCTCCTTGGCCATTTATTTTATATGCAGGAAAATATAATGTAAGCTTATCAATATCAAAATCAGATCCAGATTTAGTAACTAATTCTGCAGGTACTACAATTTGAGATCCTGACTTTTCAGGTAAGAATCCTTTTATCTTAATGAACTCAAGAGAATGTAACCCATCAGTTGGTATACGAAATCCTACTACTTCTAATAAAGAATTATCTCCTACCATTTTTCCTTCTTCATTATATATACCATCTTCTCTTATCTCCATACCAACACCAAAATACTCTTTAAAGTAATGAGGCATTAAAACTTCCATGCCTAATGTTTTAGAAGATTCTACTCCGCTATCTTCTTTTCTATAGAATTTTAATTCTCCTGGATAGTTATATTGATTCTTTCCTTCTTGCTTTACAGCTCTTAATGTGGTTTCAAATCCAGTAGATGCAGTCTGCACTCTCAGATCCCCTTTAAACTTTTGTGTAATAGCCTTATTAGCAATAATAGAGAATAGCAAACTTTCTACTCTATCCTTATTTACAAGTATATCAAATACTTGATTTCCTTTATCTTGTTTTAACAAATGATTAATACCTGCAGCAATGTTTTCTGGCCACTGCCTTTTAATTACTTCTTCTTGTATAAAATCAGTAAACTTGGTAAGATCTTTATCTTTTAATTCATACTTTCCATTTTTTTCTACTAAATTAAATCTGTCTAGAATTTCTTGTCTAGATTTTTTAGCAAGAGCGGAATGTAATTTTTTATACTCTTGTGTTTTTTCGTACACTGGACTATCTTGAAGTTTTTGTTTTTCTGTTAAAAGATTCCATTCATTAATTCCATTGTTAAAATCTACAGGTACTCCCCCATTATACATATTAGCTAATAAGTGTGTACGTGATTGTGTACCTACAGTTGATGTAGTTTTAGGTTTTGGGGATATGTCTAGCTGTACACCCATATACTTAAAGTCAAGTATAGAACTTAAGTTTGGATCTATTTTAGCTATTGCTCCTTCTTTAGTGTAAAAATTAGGAGCTTTTCCGTCTCTTCCTACTCTATGCCCTACTTTAACTCCTGTTGGGAATATTTTAATATCAGTTTGCGTCTGATACATATCATCTACAAGATCTGCTAACTGTGTACGTTTTCCGTTTACATTTGCCATTTGAGGAAATATAGGAGCTAGAGAAAGCTTCATAAAATATGGAGCATATATAGGATTGTTTGTAACTTGTGGTCCAAAATATTGAGGTTTTAGAACAGGAAATGTTTGGAATAGAGTTTCTGAGGGTACACTTCCTTCAGGATTTCGCATTATTTTTTGGAACAGCTCTTCTTGAGAATCTGACCAGTCACTAGTTCTTATTAAAAACTCTCTGTAAAAATCCATAGAAGCGTATGCTTGTGCATCAGCTTCTTCTATTTCAGTATATTTATCAGCTTGCTCTTTTCCTAAATATCTTATTAGTTCTTTGTGATATTCTTCAGTTACAGTTGTTACTGGATCTGCACTTACAGAAACGCTAAACGTTCCGTCTGCTTTTTTACCATCAAATCTTGCATTTTGATCTTGATTTAACCAAGTGTCTATTCCAGCATCAGTTCTAGCAAATTTCTTTGTACCTATTAATCCTTTTGTTCTTTTAAATAAAGCTTTATAAAAAGATGGGTCTCCAAAAAACACTTTTAATTGCTCAACATTACCTATAAAATTACGTATTGTCATTGCTTCTACTAACTTATTTAATTCATTTGGACTTAACGCTTCGTCTGGTAAAGTTTCTAAGTTTAGTGTGCTTTTAATTAATTGCGGATCAATACCATTGTTTATAAGAGATGTATTTTCTATAACTCTATTATCAAACAGTAATTGTTTATTTTGCATTACTTGATTTTTCAAATAATCTTCAGATAGTTTGTACACATAGTCTCCCCAAGACTTCATAAAATCGTCAATAGACATTTTACCTTGCAATCCTTGTTTAACAGCTCTTTTAAATTTTTGGTGCTCTTGTGTTGTTATAGGAGCATCTACAATTTCTTTAAATATTCTTAAATTTTTTGCACCCTCATTAAATAAATTTAAATCTGCACCTACACCGTCTTTATTTAAATTTTGTGATATTTGCATTTCATCTCTAAAATACCCTTTAATTATGTCCTTAGCCTTATTAATAGTTATAGGAGTGCTATCAGGTAAATTTATACCATACTCTGTTTTACCATCAGCAGTTCTTAAAATAGGCACTATAGGACTTTTTTGTAACAACGCATTAGATAGAATAGCTAACCTGTCAGACGGTCCTAACTTTGAGGTTAATGTACCTTCTGCAGCATTTTTAGTATCTAATCCCTGTATTACACTTATATTAATTGGCCCCCCTTTACTCAGAGCTTGGTTTGCTAATATAGAATTACTTGCATTAGCATCTTGCATCATATGTTGAGGTACAACTCCTTTATTTAGATCTGAAACTAGCATACTCATATATGAATGCAATGTAATTCCGTATACAGGTTTACCTTCAGGAGTAAAATGTTTTAATTCTATTACATCATCATTATACTTAAGTTCAGCTTGTATTAGCTTGCCTAATCTAGTTGAAACATCTAAATTATTCCTACTAAATAAATCTGCATCTTTAGTGTTGTCATTTATTTGAGTTAGTATCCACCCTTTAGTGTCTAATAGCTCATTTGTATCTTCTTTAGAAGACAGCATAGCTTCAGGATTAGTAAATGTTACACCTAACGCTTCGTAAAATTCTATTAATGCGTTCCCTTTAATTTCCTTTGCCGCTTTAGGATTAGTTTTAAGATCTCTTAAAGACATTGCCTTTAAATTTTTAAATGGAATTTTATAATCTAAATTAATTACACTGTTCCCATCTTCAATTTTAAGAATTCCTCCTGTTTTAGATCTTAATGACGCTCTCCATTGTTTACCAATTATATTATTTATTTGACCTTTGTTAGAATCTATAGGAAAGAAGTTTCCTTGTTCATCTAATAAAAATGTTAAAAAGTCATTTTTAGTAGTAGCAAATTCTTGGTAGAATAAGTTATGAGTCTTAATATCAGAGTAAGTCATATTACTTGTATCATTTGTCTCACCTAATCTTTCTAGCAATGATTTAATCCATGGTCGAGTTGTGCTAAGATCTTTTAATATTACTAACTGCTCAGAAAAAGTAGAAGTTCCTGACAGTTTATCTTTTAAAAAGTTCATAGACTGAGTGTAGTCTATTGTTGGTAAAAGTCCTGTGCTGTTACTCCTAACGTCTGAAGCTAGTGTGCCTACTAATAGTTTAATTAGAGGCGACGCATTAGTTGTGCTAGAAAAATTCATAGAATCTAAAATGTTAAATACATCTTTAGATCTGTCTTCTTCTTTAGCTACATCTTCTAGCTCAATACTATAATCCAATCCAAAGCTCATAAGAAACTTCCTATGTTCTTTAAATAGGTATGCAGAATTATCATTGACATATTTCCAGTCTTTTGCAAATCTGTTAGACAGCTCTGTAATACCTTTACTTTTGGCCGCTTTATGCAGTCCTCTAATATCATTTCTTAATTCTTTAATAGCAGCTTGGTATTTTAATTTTAAACTTCTATTAAACTCTCCTTTTTTATCTGGACTTGCAAGCAGCTCTATATCTTTACTGCTAATAGGATTTGTATCGTTAAATAATTGTTTTCCTAAATACATAGATAAGTTACTCATAAGATCTACAGATCCTGACGCCGACTTACCTGCTAGTATAGCCATTTCTGCTACAGCATCTAAATCATTTCTAGTATCTGGATTTACTTCTGCGTATTTACCTGAATCAATATTTTCAAATAAAGCTTGGACTTCTGCCATAGACGGATCAGGCTGTAGTGTATTACTTAAGCCTAAATGTGTTCTTAGAAAGTTTTTGATCAAATCAAATACTCTCTTAAAAAATCCTTTTTCTACTGTATCATATTTTGTTAAATCACGAGTACCATTACTTAATATGTATTTTCTAAACTCTTCTGCTAACCATTCTTCAGATTGCTTGTCTGTAAATTCTGAAAATGATTTCATGTCTTGTCCAAACCCAGGCCTTCCTTTACCTTTTAAACCTTTTACAGATTCGTACAATCTTTTTCTAGTTTCTTTTGGTAGAACATACAATGATACTTGATGATAAGTTTCATGATAAGCAACTCCTCCTGGACCTATAGTAGATACAAGAGTTTTACCATGTCCTAAGACACGGCCGTAACTTCTTCTGTTGTTTCTTTCAATAACTCCTATTACCTTTGTTATTTCATTCCAAGGTAACATTCGAGTAGCATTTTTAATTTCATCCTTTAGAGTTTGATTATCTCTATTTTGAACTTCTTGATTTTCTACGTAAGACATGAAAGGCAATTCTCCTAAATCAACATCATCACTATCATCAGTTTCGTCCATTTCTGCTTCTATCTCTGACACATCTTCAGAGGCTTCATTTATTAAGTCGTCAAGACTTGTAGAATTTATTCCATCTTCATTAGTTTCAGTAGTAGAAGATTCATACTTAGTTGTAATAGGTGAAGACTCAGAATCTTCATAATAATCACTAACCATAAGTCCTCGATCTGGATTATCCATTAATTCCTGTATAGGTATTCCAGCATCATTGTATTTAAATGCTAAATAGTCAGGAAAAGTTATAGCAAAGGGACTTGACTTATAGTCATTAAAGTCTTTTACAATTCTATCTACAACTCCGTCATAGGATAGCCCTTTAGGCCAAGTATCATTTACTCCTAATTGGAAATAATTTAAAATATCTTTTTGTGACACTTCTTTTCCATTTACAATTCTAGATTTAATTTTTACAGATTGTAGCTCAGGATTGGACTCGCTTTGTAGAGTCACAGATTTATTTTGTGCTAGTAAATTTAGTAGCGGAGAAAAATCTTTTATAGAACTAGTTTGCTCATAAGACGCCCCTTCAAAGTCTTCCATGTCTTGGATTGGCCCATCTGCTGCATCATTATTCTGTTTTTGTGTCAAAGGTTTAGGCGCTAATTTAGATCCTATAGGAGTAGAATTAAACGAAAACTTTTTAAACTTAAATTGTGGAGATGTAATGCCTGCTTTACTTGGGGGCACATTTACTCCTAAAGGAGGGGAACTATCTCTGTCTTGGTCTTCTAAAAGATATTCAGTGTAATTTTTATATTCTTTACTTTTCTCTTCGTCTCTTTCTAAATTTTCTTTAAGAACTAAATGAGTATAAGCAACAGGTTTATTTTTATCTTTTCCTTGAAAAGAAGATGCTAAAGCCTTAGCGTCTACTTGATGGTATTTAGTTAATAAAAAGTTTTTAAAATCTGCAATAGCATTGGCGTCATTATCAAGTAACTGCCTGTTGCTAATAAACCCTTCCATTCCATATTGGTATCCTTTTTTATTTCCATCATATACAAACTTAAATTCTGGCTTGTAATGATTTTTATTTTTAGAAGTAATGTTACCTAAGAATACAACATTTTTAACTTGCTGTAATAAGTCTATATCCCCAAAACTAAAAGTACGATCTTTTACAAATTTAATTCTATCTTCTCCTTTTAAATTTAAACTAGCAGCTTCTTTCTGAGCTTGATCTCTATTAGTAGATATTTTTCTTAATATGTTTGTTACATTGTCTACTTCAGAAGCTTCTAATGTTCTTACTAAAAATGGTAGAAAATTTCCATTTTTCTCCATATATATATAACCAGGGCGAGTAACTATTGTCTTTCCTCCTAAAGTTATTTCAGCCTGACCAGCAGTATTTATCTTGTTAGCAATTTTTAATTTGATACTAGATAAGTCAATAGGTTTCCCATCTTTCTTTACACCTACTCTTCCTCTAGCAGAAAAACGTTTTCCTTTTTGTCCATTTGGAAATCCTACAGACATATCTTCTATTCTGTATTTTTTACTTAAAACTGATCCCCCTTCGTTATGATTATTGTTTAATACATCTACTCTCCATTGTTTCCATTCTCCAGATTTTTCTTCTACTAGATTGTCATACTCTTTCTGATCTAACTCTAAAGGGTTATAAAACCTAGACTCTGTCTTATCATTATAAAGAGTTTTTGTAGGACGCTTTGCAGAAGTAAACGTTACTTTTCCTTTAGCAGAATTCTTACCTTGATTTGTTGTTAAGTAAGGATCTCCATTAGGCCAAACTATAACTAGTTTAATATCAGCATTGTCTGCATCTAAAACTCCAGTATTATCATACTTATTAGTATTTTGATTATAAAATGTACCTTGTAATGCATCTTTAATTTTAGGATTTAAATTAGGGTCATCTAAATCTTTAGCAGTTACAGCCATAAAGCTGACTTGTTTTTTTCCTTTTGCAGTTCTATAAGGAATATATTCATTTAAAGCCCTAAAGTATCGTAATTGACTTTCAAGATACTTTTTTTCATTTTTTTGATCTTGAGTTAGTGCATCTTGATCTTTCTTAAGAATTGCTTCGTATGCATCTAAAGCCTCGTTGTGCATTCCTGTAGTCGTTGAGTACAAGTAATCACTGTTTACAGATTGTTTATATATTTTAGGATTTGATTTTTGTAAATCTGTAGGACTATTAACTCCCCCATCTGTAGGAGGGTTAGGATCAGTAGTAGTATCTCCGGGTTTAGTTGATGTGTCTCCTCCTTTTTCACTTTTAGTTGCAGTAGGTTTTAATACATTTTCTTCTAACTCTAACGTTTTTAAAGCTAGTTCGTCCATTAAATTTTGGAATTTACCTGCTTCTAAAATATTATTAGCGTATTGTATTATTTGATCTGCATCTTGCTCACTTCCTTGCACAGATCGTATACTATTAATAAGATCTTTTATACTTGCAATTTCAGAATCTGTTAAATCAAGCTCACTTTTAATAAAAATTTGATCTTTAAGGTTTTTTTCAATTTCAAATAAGGGTTGCAAATAAGGATCTAATGGGTCCATCATTCCAGGATTATCTTTTACAAAAGTTCTATAAGCTTGTATAGTTTTTAATCCTTGTCCCTCATATTTAGAGTCACCGGCACCATGATATATAATATTTATAAGTCTCCTTAATGGAGTAGACTGTCTTTTTTCTTGCGGAATGTCCTGCTCTTCATCAGTGTTTTCCATCATCATAATAGCTTGTTCAGCCTTATTAACAGCCTCTAAATAGATTTCATTTAAAGTGTCCCCTTTAGTATTTAAATTTTTCCTTTCTTTAATTTTACGTATTAGGATTTTTTCTAAATCATCTCTTGTTTGCTGAAGCTCAAATATTTTCTGCTTTAATACGTCTATATTAGTTTTAGCAGCATCTATAACTTCATTTGCTAAGTTTATTATATCCTCAGACTTTTTCATATGCTCTGCAGGATCTTGAAGAGATTTGCCTGACTCCATGTCGCCTACTATAGGAAAACCTAACATTTCTGCATTTGCTAAACGGAGCTGCTTACTCATTTCATATGTTTGATCAAAATCTAAATCAAACTCTCCTGTTTTAGGGTTGTAATGCTCTTGTATAAGTTCAGTTATGTAATCTTGTTGAGATTCTATGTCTGAAACTAAAACGTTTGTGTCTTTAATAAAACTTTCACTTTCTTCTATAAGATCATTTAACACATCTCTAAACTCTGTAAGATCTTTAATTTTTTTAGTGCTTAAAAATTTGCCCCCTTTTCTGTATCTACCTGACTTATCTTGCTTAATATCTTCAAACTCTTCTTCAAGCTCTATAAGATAATTTAAAATCTTTTGTTCTTCATTACTTATTTTTTCATGAAGTTCTTTAATTTTTTCTCCTTTATCTTGTTTTAATTTATTTAATGTCTCTAATAAATTAATTGCTTTTTCTTGCGCATCAGTTGTTATATCATCTGTAGTAACGCCTCTAAGAATTTTAGAATCTACAGGAGTCATTTCTTTGTCTCCTTCTTCGTATAATTTACCTTCTGGAGTAAATCTATATACCTTATCACCCACTTTAAATGTAGCTTTAGCGCCATATTTATTAAACAGCTCTTTAGCTTCAGGATCCAAAAGGCCTTCTATACCATCTTCTTTTTTAACATCTTCAATATAATTTTCTATCTCTTGTAAAGCTTGATCTCTAGCTACTTTAGGGCCGTGAACAAGGTTATTAAACTGCCCAACAAACTCATGCCTTCTAGCTCGTAAATGTCTAAGATCTTTTATAAGCTGGACAGATTGTTTTAAATTTTTAGCAAAACCTGCAGGATCTGATTTTCCCCATTCTTCCATTTTAGGACCAAATGCTTGCAGCAACTCTAACTCTTCATTTGATAAGTCACTTAAATCTATTTCTGAACTACCACCTAAGTTTTCTATCTGCATTCTTAAGCCCTCAACTTGCTCAGATATTGTTTTTCTAGCATCTTCTAGTGACATCCCTGGAATAGGAGATTCTTTTATTTTACCAGAATCAATATCTTTTAAAACTTGTTGGTATTTTTTGTAGTTATGTATCGCTCCAGATTGACTAAAATCACTTAATGTAAAAGTTTTAGCATTTTCCCCTTCTCCATATGTTATAGTTCTTGCAGCTCCTTTGTTTTTCATATCTGAAGATTCTGTAACCTTACCCCCAGTCATTTCTGCTAACTTATATGTTAATGCTTTTTCTCTTTCACTTACATTTTCAATAACTGACAATGAATGAGCCATATTTTCTCTTAGTCTCATTTGCTCTGTGTCAGTCCATTTTTCTTTACCAAAATCAAATATATCATCTACAGACTCAAAAGCATCTTTAATTTTATTTGCTCTTTTTATTGCTGAATCAGCTACTTGATTTTTTCTTTTAGAAATATCAGATTTATCTTTAAAATTTTCTGATGTGTACTCAAAAAGTTCCATAAACTTTTCGTCACTCATATTTCTTATTTCATCAGCATCTTCAATTATGTCCTGAAACTGCTCAGTCATAACTTTAGATTTTACGTATGAAAACATTTGATCGTTTTCTACATCTTTCCAAGCAGCTATGTTTCCGTCCATCATATGCTTGTCCATTAAAGCTGCGAGCTCTTGGCTTTCTGTCATAAACTCAGCAACACTATTAATACCTTTTAAGAGATCTTTATTCTCATTATAATAGTCTGCCATGAAGTCTTGTATGTCTTCAGTTTTTTGCTGCTCGTTTATTCTTGCTCCTGTAGCTGTATAGCTTCCACTATTAAAACCAGGTAACCCTATTGCACCTATTAATGCTCCTAGCATTACCTCAGTCATACCATCATCACTTCCGTAAGTTTCTATAGCTGCTTTACGCGCAGATTCTAGTAGTGATGCTGTTTCTTTTTGATTTTCAGTCCCATGCTTAGCCATTATATAATTATACTTAGCTTTGTCAATAACAGACTGTCCACCCTCTTCTACAACACCTTCATATAGAGGAGTTCCTAAGACCGCTTTTGATCTACTAGCTATCTTATTTATCCTTTCTCCTGCTTTTTCGCTTAACCCTAAAGCTTTTCCTACTCTATTAACTTTATGCGCAGCTGTAGCAGTTTTAGTAGCACCTTTGCCTCCAACCCTAACTGCTTTTCCATAGTTTGGAAACATAGTTTTAATGCCCTTTTGCCATTGATTTTGGATTGCATGGCCTGGACCATAAAGTTTACTAAGCATTAACATGTTACTTCCCCCAACTAATAATAGATTACCTGCAAACACACCATTAGAGCTAGCTCTTGCTGTATTCTCTATTGCAGTTAGCTCTTCTTCAGTTAGCTCTTTTCCCCCATTTTGCTTTTTCTTTTTATCTATTAAAGCTTGTTTTAAATGATCGTAATGACCTCTAGCCTCAACTCCTGCTTCATATCCTGCACCAGTATATATCTGTCTTACTAAATTACCTCCTTGTCTTAAAAGATTTGTTTTTCCCGCTTCATTAGTTAGACGCATTAATTTATTTGCATCTGCAGTTCTATCTGCAACTTTAAAGATTCTTTTTAATCTAGACATGTTTCTAGCATGCGCTGCTGCTGCTATAGGAGCGGCACCACCAAATGTGGCTGCTGTTGCCCCAGCCCAAGCCATTTCTGTTAACATAGCTCCAGCAACAAAACTCATACCATTCATAAACTGATCTGAAAGAAAATTAGCAGTTCCTAATTTTCTCCACCATTCTTGTTCCCTTTCATACTTTGTATAGTAATTAGGAAGCTTTTTATCCATTTGCTCATTTAAATCATCTAATGCGTGCGCAAATGAATTATTAAATAACTTATCTGTTTCAAAATTATACAAAGCAGATGCTGCTCCATATACTGCGCCTACTGTTCCGCCCATAAGATTAGTTGAAGTCTTACCTACAAATTTAGCTAATCCGTTAGCCCACTTATCTCCTGTACTTTGTCTTCTACCTCTTTGCTCATCTATATCTATAGCCTGCTCTATAGTAGGATTACCTCCATGTTTTCTACTAAAATCTAACTTAGAGTCTCCTACACCTGTGCTTCCTGTAAGAGTAGGCGCCACTTCTTGGCTTGCTCTCATACCCCTATATCTATTTACATTCTCAAATCCAGAATAACTAGGGACAATTGCTTCTGTTGTGTCTAGTTCTTTGTCTTCTTTTTTATCTTGGACAGGATTAGTTTCTGTTTCTGGAGTAAGATTGTATTGTGGTAGTATATCTTCTGGCATATAGTTTAGTTTTTATTTTTGTCCTGATGAGCTTAAAGTATTTGCTGATATATAAGAGAATGGATCTCCAGAATTCATATAAGATGACATTTCAGCATTCATTAAATCATCTAATATACTGAATCCTCTCCATTTACTCATATTCTCTTCTGATACATTGTTATGGCTAGGTCCTACAGATTTATATATATCTTTAGAAACTCCGTTTCCTTCAATTTTATGAAAGTTTATGTTCATTACAGGTTCTATTATTTTAGTTTTAGGATTAAATTCAAATGAGTAAGTAGCTATTTGCTCAAATTGTCCCTCCTCACCTGGCAAGTTTGTCATACCTAAAGAAACATCTGTTGTTTGACTATACTTATGATTACGCATTTGAGTTACTATTTGATGACTGTTTTTAAACATTGCTTCAGATTTTTCATCTCCCCCAATTTCTACTTGAACAGTAAATGCTCTTTGGGCAGAAGTACCTGTGCCTGCAGGAACATTAACAGTTACATATCGTGAACCAGCACCATATCCTGAACTAGAATAACCATTCATTGAAAGATGCCCATTAGCTATAGCGTTATTTATAGCAGATACAGTTTTCTTTTGACTTACCCCGCTGCCTCCTGAATGCCTATGCATTTTTGCTAATTCTTCAATAGCCTCCTCTCTGCCTTTTGTAATTTGACCCTTGTCATTTCTAACATACCATGGGACCCCATTAAAGTCTCCTTTAGTTATTGCTTCTGTCATGTATTTTGAGTGAGCTAGTGTAGGAACAGACATTGTAGATGACCAACTATCATACTCTTTTTGAGCATTTGCTAAAGATTGTAAAAACTCTTTATCGCTTTTAAAGTTAAGATCCCCATTTTCATTTCTAGAAAACCTTGTGTCTTTATTGTCTACTAGCATTTTTGCTATATAAGCGTCTTTATTAGCTTTAATTTTAGCTTCCTCTATTAAACCTATATCTCCGCCAGCAGCATCAATTTCAGCACTTAAGTTTTCACTAATTGTACCTAAAACATCCTCTATATTTGAATCATCTATTGTTTGGTCATTAAGCGCTGGAGTATTCTTGTATAAATATTGCCCATTTTCATTAAAGAATTTATCTTTTAATAATCCACTAGAATCCCCTAATAGATCTACTGCAGTATATTGTTTACCATTTTTTGTTACATCTCTCTGTACAGTATTTGGCTGCCAAATTGATTTTGTTTCAGAATTTTTCATTGCATCAAAGAAAAACTCATTCTTCATATACTGAAGATTTCGTCCTATCTGCTTGCTTCCTATTGCTTGCATTTGTTGGTTTATAGATTCTAAGGCCTCTTCTTGTGTGAAGTTTTGCCCTGTATTGCTATTTATATCCATTTCAGTAAGCTTTTTCATTTGCTGTACACCTTCATTAGTGTCTAAGTACGCTCCTTGTAAAGCATTTACAATTTTTTCTACTTTTGCTTCCCCAACTTCACTTCCATGCATCATATATCCTTGAATATCTGAAGGTTGGAGACCATACTTTTGCAAATATACAGGATCAGCTTCAATTCCTTGTAACATTTCCTCCATTTTTCCAGAGTAATTTAATTGACCTTGCACACTTCCTGAGTATACACTAGTTGAAACTTCCCCTGTTTGTGGATCTACAGAATAAGAACTATGCGCTTGGCCCGCATCCATTGTTACAGGCTGATTGTTTTCATCATACATAATTTGACCCTGCTCATCTCTTTTATACACTTTATCAAATAATACATTTTGTCCCTGAGCTCTAAGTTGCATTTTTACTGCCTGATCTTTTTCCCAATTTACATATGATTGGCGAGAAGCTATTAATGCCTCATTTCCTTGAAAATCAGTTACAGCATTAGATACAACTGCTCCTGCATTTTCAAAATTGTTTGCAGTTATAGTATCTTCAAATGTAGAATTAAGATCGTCTATAGCGCTAGTTTTGTGGTGCTTATCTCCATCTAAAACTGACATAGAAGCAGCTGTACGTTGTAGTAAATCGTGCTGCATTTTATTTCTGTCCCATCTATCTCTTAAGGTAGTTGCAATTTGAACTCTTTGAGGATCTACGTATTGACTAACGTAGGGTTGTAATTGATACTTACTGTATTGATTAGCCATAAATTTGCTTTTTTCTTTTTGTTAGTTTCTTTCTAGATTTTCTTCTCACACCTCCATATCGAGCATTATCAGAATCTGTATTAGTTTGAGTATTAACCTCATTTACAGCGTTATTAGTATTTTGACTATGATAAGCTGTATACTGAGTTAATGCGTTATTATACTGTGTGCTTCCAGGTTGTAAATTAGGATTAGCTTTTTTAAATGCAGCTTCTACTTCCCAGAACCTTTGATTAACACCTGTATTACCACCAATTGCAGTTGCTAAATCTTTTTGAGATTTATATGCTAATAGATCTTTATTAATACCTGCAAAATTTTTGGTCAGAGTATCTAGTCCTGCAAGTTTTCTATCCTTAGTTGCAGCTCTAGCTCCAGTATTAAATTTATTTACATCCATTTGATTTGCTATATTAATTTGAGCTGCTCTTTGATCCATTCCTGCTTCTTGATTTGCAATTGCTGCATTTTGTCTTTTTTCTTGAGCATCAGTTGCTTGGTCTCCTGCCTGCTTTTTTGAGTAAGCAGCCATCTTAGCAGCTATACCACCAGGACCTAATCCACTTTGTTCAATGAATCGACCCATTCCTCTATAGTCTCTTTGGTTTGCTGCTCGTGCGTCTTCAAACCTAACTCTATCTAATTGTGTTTTAGGCATTCTACCTGGAGGAGACATATAGTCAGGCTTATCTCTCATTGCTGCTATTGCAGGAAGCATCTGAAGACCCATTGCTAAACCTGTACCAACTTTATGCCAAGGGAAAGGTTTTTTAAAGTCCATGTTTACGTCTGAATCCTTATCTTTATTAGGATCAAGAATTTCTACTTCTTCATCTTCTTCTATCTCGTCTTCTATTTCCCAGTCTTCAAAATCTATTGTATCATCATCATCTCTTGCTTCTTTAAATTGCTTTAGAGCTTCAAAAGTATCTGTACCTAATTTACCATCTACACCGACCTTGTTTACAGATTTAGATCCGTCTGGGTTAATGTAATCACCTTCAGTACCGCTTAAGTATTTACCAAATTCACCTGAACCCCCTCCTATCAAAGAATTTTGTAATGCCATTACATGGTCAGGATTTTTATAATCAAAGTCATCGTATCCTGAAAGATCTTTCATTTCCTGCCCATAATCTTTTAGCATTTCAGGAGTTATATTATTATATAATCCAGAAGAAGATTCTGCATTAGTTTGTGTATTAGTATTGTCTGACTCTATATTAGGGTTCTGTAGGGCATCTTGAGCGTCTTCTAATTGTTTTAACTGAATATCTATTTCAGATTGCCTATCTGAATTAGCATTATCATATTCATCTGCCAATAAAGAAGCTCTATTTTCCATAGCACTAACATCTGTACCATCAAGAATTGTTTGATAGTCATCTGTAGGTTCTACTGTTTCGCTACCATCATTTTGTATAAAATACCCATCTTCCTTAAAGTTATAAACCGGACTTTCTCCTGGTTTTCCTCTGTTTGGATGAAATGGGGCACTTGAACCTATTGACTCCATGTGTTTATTCATTTCTTTTTTAGAAGTAAATGTTCTTTCTGAATTAACATCATTAGGATCATAATAGTAATAAACTACACTGTCATCCTCATTTCCATAAGGGTCATGAGATGTTGTATAAAATGGAGTGCTTGGAGAATCTGTATCACTATAAAAAGGGTATCCGCCTTTTTTATAAAGATTTCTTTCTCCTCCTAAATTAAATTTCTTTCTTCCTGATATTTTTTCTTGCATATTGGCTAGACCATCAATTTCTGATTGTGATGCTCCAGATTTAACCATACCCTCATGTCTTTCTGCAAATGATCTACCGCCTAACTTTAAAAACTTAGAAAAGAAATAATCTTTTTTACCTCCTTTACCAAAGTTTACTTTATCCATAGTTTCTCCTCCTTCTACCTCAGTCACAGGATCTAATAAAATTCCTCCCTGCTCGTGACTTCTACCTTCAAATTTAACAGCTCCACCTGGTAACGGCTTAGCTACGCCCCCTTTTAAATAACTGTTACGCGTTCCACCAAGTTTCATTAATGCAGTTGCATCTTTTAATCCCGCTGCACCAGTTAGACCTTTCATCATATTTGGTACAGTAAAGGGAGTTTGTGTAGCATTATTAATATTTTCTTTTGCTTGTGCTATTGCTGGTTGAACATATTCTGTTCGTAGACTATCTGCCTTTTTTAAACTTTTTACTGTATTATACAAACCTTTTACAGCATTCATAGAAGGCTCTATATATTTTGTTCCTTGAGCAATTTGAGTTGCTTTACCTAAAGGCCCTCCTGCCCAAGAAAAAGCCATATTTTTTCTTTGATCAGCTAAAATATCTGACCAGTCTTCTCCTTTATGCCAAGGCATTCTAGATGCTACTTCCATTCCAAGCCATTTACCTGTTTTTAGTCCTTTACTAATCATTCCGCCGTAACCAGTTGCAGCTGGATTAGCAGTTGCTAGTCCTGCCAACATAGTAGCGTCACCCGCGTCTGCCGCTCTGTTAAAACCTTTCATTACAGTCGTATTATTAGTTCTATTGTAAGAGTCTAAAGCTTTTTGTTTTGCATTATTAGTTTGCGCATCAGCATACTCTTGATTCATTTGTTCATTTTGTTGTTCATAAAAAGACTGTTGCTCAGGAGTTGCCATTACTTCGTTTCCAGAAGCATCTGTAAGACTTAAGTCTCCACCTACATTAGGCATACCAACATTAAGGCCTCCATATGGATCATTGTTTTGTGGATTGTTTTCTGGAGCATTTGGGTCATGCGACCCTCCATGTCTATACATTCTAGGTCCTCCCATCATTTGACTATTTTTTAAAGCTTGATTTGTAGGTGCACCTTTACTGCCGGGTTTTCTCATTGATTCTCCTGAGCCAGCTTTTATTCTTTTTCTTTTAGCATGTATATTAGCCCAGAGACCTCCACTTCTATATCCTGTACCTAAATCATACCCACTATATTCTTTTGATTGTCCTTGAGCCATAGCTAAACTCTGTAAAGCTGTTCCTCTTTGTTTTTGTTGCTGTCTTTCTTGTGCTTTTGCTTCTCTTGCCATTCTTTTTCCACTTGCAGCTCCATAAATAGCTCCCCCAATACCACCTGCTAAAGTTCCTAAAGGACCTAGTGCAGATCCCATACTTGCCCAGTTACCAGCTTGACTCAACATTCTACCTGCTTTTTCTTTTCCTGTAAATGTAGTAGCATCGTAATCATCTGCAGCTCCTGATATAGCTTTTCCAGCAAGTTGCGCTCCCATTGTATATAGCATAGGATTTTTAAGAGCCCCAGTAAGTTTACCTCCAACACCTGTTTCAGCAAATGATTTACCTGTTCCTAAAAAACTTTTAGCAGTTGATGCTGCCGGTGGAGGAGTCATTAAAGGATTACTTTTCATAAGAGCTTCTTGAGAAAAACTTGATCCTGTTCCCCCTATTACACCTGATCCTCCTGCTCCAGCTGACTGGCCTATAATGTTTGGTGCAGATGTGCTACCAGTAATTAAATTTTTACCAGCATCGCCTCCTACAATATTACCTAAGTCTTGTGCTTGAGGACCTACTCCAGCTCCTTTACCAAAAAGATTTTTTGTAAAATCCTGTACTTTATTAATACCTGATTTTACTTGATCTAATTTTGCAAAATTACCTAGCGCTCCTCTTAGCTGGTCAACTTTTTGATCTTCTATTTGCTGGCTCATACGAAGTTTTTCTTGCCATCCTTGTTGTCCCGCTAACGTGTCTTCTAAATTTTGTTCGTATTGTTCTAAATATCTAGGATCGGATTGATCAAATACTATATTACTTGTGTTTTGATTAACAACAGGATTTTCATACATGCCGCCCCCAGCTTGATATTTTCGTCGTAACCCCCCATAATTAAAACGTTTTCTATATGTTAAATTAGCAGAAGGAGTAAGTTGTCCACCTGAATAATTAGCTCCTATATTTCCAGAAAAATTCTTACCCATTTTCATATTAAAATTTCCCCTATAACTAGGTTTACCTTCTTGAGGTATTCTCATGTCTAGATTTAAATTTGCACCCGGACCTATCCGACTGTTAAAATTTAAATTTGCACTAGATTGACCTTTTAAAAATCCAGGATTCATACCTGTACTAATTATAGGTCTATTAGCAGACATATTTAATCTAGAGTTTGGACCTAGTTGTATATTTTTATTTACTTTTAAGCCTACTCCGCTTGGAGATATATTTACATTGTTTAAAAGTTTGTTAGATATACTTTTTTTCTTTACAGGTGTTTTTTTACCACCTCTATTATATAGTTTTTTCTTCATATTATCTTAGGAATTTACGAGCACCCACGTTTGTGGAGTACAAATTTACTAAATTATTAGCAGAATTGCTAATAATTAATCTAATAGCCAGGAATTTATCTACAAATTTCTTGGGGTGACGGTTAGTGAAAGATGTTCCTGCGTCTAAAATTTCATATATACCGCTTATATACCATAAGGATCCACTGTTGTCTATAGAGACTGTTGCTGATGCGTCAGCAGCTACCCCTCCCGGAGTAATAGCATTACCGTCATTGTAAAAATATAAGTCATAATAAGCTGCAGTATTGCCTCCTCCAGGAATAGCTGCTGCTACTCCAGAAGTATGATCTCTAAACTTATTAATGTACCATTCTTTTCCATTTCTTCTTGTGTTAACTAATTCTTCTACACCAATTTGACCAGAACATTGATGAGTATTATATAATATAAACGAGTCTATTCCTGGTGCATCTATTTTAGTAGACAACAAATTATCTGCATAATCTTTTTGATTATTTCCCGCTGTTATATTTTGATCTACTATTTCAGTGATAAAACTAAAATTGTGAAATAATTTACTTGATTCTTTTCCTTGATTATGTATTACCTCTATCTCAGATTGATAAGTTAAAGTCTTAGGTTTTCCGTAATCTTGGTCAACAACTATTCCATAATAGTTTCCTTTATTAAGTGGAGAGTTTTGTTTCCATATTAATCTGTGTAACCAATTCTCAGAATCAGAATACATAGCAATAGTGGATACTGTTGAAGTATATGCTCTTAAAGAATATAAATTATTAGAAGTTGTTAAATATCTATATGGATGATAATCATGAAAAGAAACCCATATGTTAAGAGCTGGATAGTATGAAACTGACCACCCTGTCTCTTCAAACATAAGATCTCCTTTTACTGAAGAACCGTTTACTCCCCCAATTACTAACTCTTCCCAAGTATCATTTTCTGCTGTAGTGTCAGTTGCTGGAGTAAAAACTCCACTAGCAGACCAATAGAAAGAGTCTGTCTCAGGATTATATCTAATAGCCCCATAGTCTGCATCAATAGTCCCACTCCTCCAAGCAGTCCAAGCTGCATTAAATGCTTTTGTAGGACTAAGCTCTCTTTTAGTTAAGATAACACGCTGAAACTCTTCGTCCCATACAGACACAAAACTAAATGACAATGGATTGTCATCAAAATTTCTTTTACCGTAATGTTCTAGATTATAAGCCAAGTTAGTATTAAACCATTTTTCTAAACCTATGGACCCTATGTCTGTTATTCTATCAGTAGCCATAAAAACTCTTCTACTTTTTTGATCTACATAAAAATATCCAAATTTAGTAATGCAAGTTGACCATTGAGATTGAAGACCTCCGTATCCTGCGCTTGTTTGTACAAGCTCGTCTGGACTTTGTGCAAATATATTACCACTACCAACAAAAGCTTCTGAACCATCTCCTAGTTGCATTGTCTGTTTACCTCTAGTTTTAAATAATGAATCCTGCATGTGAAGATATAGTAAGTTATTAAACACAGAAAGTTTCCATAACTCTCCTCTATTCTTAGGAAGATCTTTAAAGTCTATAACTAAAAATTGTCTAAATGCATCTATTAATGTTGTATCATCTGATGTTGTGCTTCTTATTACTCTTGTAGGAAAATTAGAAGGTTGAGCAATTTGTAAAGGCAAAGGAACTGTATGGCCTATATCATTTACATGTGAATAATCTTCATTGTATTTAATTTTACCTAAAGCTGTCAAGTCCATTTCATTATCTAAAGCAAGAATATCTTTAGCAGGAGCCCCAGGATAATAGGTAGAAGTTTTATCTTCCATATGTCTAAAATTAATATTATCAGTAGACTCTACTATAACATCATAAAGCATTCTTACATCATTACCTCCACCTTCAGTAAGAGCATTTTCTATTCCTACAATTGTATCAAGAGGCATAAGATTAGGACGCAATGTTTTTCTATATCCATATCTACAAATAAAAGTATCACCTCCAAACACATGACCAGTTTTAAATCTACTTACCTGGTCTACATTTTCAGTACTTACTCCGTCACCCAAATCAGTGTAATCTGCGCCATCATTCATTAAAGTAGTCCCATCAGATCCACTAATTACAGGATCACCATCTTCATCTACCCAAAACTTTTTATAATCTGCTCCTGTAACTTCATACCCTGTCCATACAAGATCTTGTGTATCTACAGAGTTGTACATATCTAATCTAAACGCATGTAAATTATTTAAATAATAAACAGGTTTAGGTGAAGGAGGCGCATCTAAGTCTACTGCTTGAAACCAAATGTCAGGAGTTACGTCTGCTTTAATCCAAATAGGGTATGTAGGATCTTCTCCTGATCCAAATGATTCCTCAGGGCTAAATGCTCTTAATGTACTATCTTCATGTAGTAAGAAAGACATATGACTTTCCCCAAAGTCATTATAAGTTTTGTACCCAAACCCTAATTGTCTACCATTATAAATACTATCCCCTCTAAGATACGTTTTACATCTTTCTTTTAATACTCTATTTAAGTCTGCAAATCTAGGATAATCTCCATCTACACCTGCAAGCCAATTATACATTGTTACTCCTGAAGTACCCCCTCCATTGTCTGTTGTACTAATTTGATTAGGTGAATAATAATTAAACCCTACAAGCATACTGTTAATTATATTGTCATTAACGCATTTGCTTGAACAATCTGTTGCTCCTGCAGGAATAGGTATATCAGCAATACCATTGTGCTCACCTAAAGATATTCCATAGTTTGCTGCAGTAGGATTCATTTCTTGTTCTGGATCTTCATACCAGCAATTTTGTGTAAATCCAGGACCTGTAATAGGTAACATTTCTACTGCATATTCTACTTTAGTGTGTGTAGCTGCTGCTAATGTCCTTCTAGATCTCATTAAATAAAAATCATGCATTCCAAATCCTTGATACTCTCTTCTGTCAGTACCGTATCGTACAGAAGGGTAAGCATAGCTAGGTATTGCATACGGCCAATTAACCCACATTCTATCTTCATTCTGTCCGCTAGGAACAGTACCTATACCACTAGGAACAAACGAGTCTCCCATAGTAGCTGCACTTGCGCACCCAGGAAAAGCTTTTTGCCATGTAGGAGCATAAGGATTAATTAAATTTTGTCCTAATACTCTTTTATCTGAATGCTCTCTTTTTGCATAAAAAATTCTAAACCCTTGAGTTTTTTCCCAAATTTCTGGCGGAACTTTTATGTCTTCAAACTGAATTCCTAACGCCTGTATTCTATGTGAAATTACTCCTTTTATTTCGTTGTGCCCTTTTGCCCAAGCAATCCAACCTACAATAGCACTTGCATTATTTAATGGTAAAGTTGATATAGCGGGCATTGCTCCTAGTGCAAAATTTCCTCCACCAGTTATTCCAGGGTTATCATCATAATGAAAAATAACAACTCCTTCTCTTGCAAACAAAACAGTGCAAGCTTTTGTGTCTTTACATTTTCCATTATTACCTGGATATGCTTGTGTTGTAAAAGGGGGTACAGCTAAAATTGTTCCAGGACTATTTAAATTACGATATTTTCTTAATCTAGGAGAATCATATGCAGATACGCATCCATATCCTGTCATGTAAGCAGTTGCTCCTACCCCAAGTCTTGGCTTTCTTATGCACCCTAATGGAAAATACCAAGAGCCATTTGCTTGCGAGTTGCTAACTGGTTGAACATTCATTAGATCGTCAGTGTCTTCAGCCTTACAATCAAAATCAGTTTGAATACCAAAAGAATTGTTTCCTCCTTGCACATAATAATCTCCTGCTTTTGTGCAGTCAAATACATTACCTATACCAAGACTATAATCAATTTCGACTAAATCTAACTTACATTTTATTTTAAGATGATCTGATGTTTCTCCACTTGAACTGTCACCAGGAATAGTGTAATCAGAATATTGCAAATCAGGTCTAAATGAACCTGCTATTCTTTTATATTCACTTGACTGATACCCAGTAGCTTCTCCTGGATAGTCTGGAAAAGGTCTTGTGCCTTGTGGATCCATATGACTTACCCAGACAAACTCAACTTTATCTCCAACATTAGGATACTCTCCTACATACCCATTTCTATATTCCCCAAATCTAGAAATCATAAAAAACTTTTCTCCTGGGCCAGCACCTAAACTATTTAAAAAGGCTTCTGATTCCGCCATATTAGTAATCCCTGTAGTAACAGGCGCGGTTCCAAATGTGTAAGTACTGTCATTTGGGTCCAATGCATCTAGGTCATTACCATTTCCATCCAGAGTTTGAGTTGTACCTGTACCGCTAACTAAAGCTTGCTGAATAGAAGAGTAATTTGAAAATCCTGGAACCATTAAATCTACATTACTAAACGTTTGATTGCTACACCAAGCAAAATCAATTGTATACCATTCTCTTTTATACGGTTCTATTTCTACAGATATATCTTCAGATACACTTAATATAGTTTTAAAACCTTCATTTTCATTAGATGGGAAATGATGATGTCTTACTCTTTCTCCTCCTAAAATATTTGTAGTGTACCCTCCTTTTACAAATCCGTTTGGTGCTGCAGGATTAGTAGGAGTCTCACCCCAAACTTCTGTATTTCGTCTAGCTAACCCTTGAAGAGACGCGTCCCAAATTTCCCAATTTTCACCATTAATATCATCTGCAGGATAAAACTCTGTAGTGTTTTGCCAAAAGTTCATATTCCTAGCTCCCCTATCGTAAGGATCTGCCGCACTTGTAATAGTGCTTGTTTCGTAAAAATGGAACATTCTTCCTGCCCCATCTGACATATTAAATACAGGATCTGCTTGAACATCTTGAGTTTCCATACATTGAGAGCCAGTACCAGAACCACACATATTGTTCCAAAAGAATAAATTTTGAAACCCTCCAGGGTTAGTGCTTCCGTCTTGTTGAAACCATCCACCGCCAGAACCATTTGCATAAGCTGGAACTTCACCTACAGTATTATTTCCATCATTGTTTTGTATTTTTAATTGCTCTCTACCTGGTATATGATAAGCATACGACTCAGTACCGTCATTTAAAATAAATGCAATATAAAATGCATACACTTCATCTCTTTGGTAACCTTTATATTTGTATATATTTTCAGCATGTCTGTAACCTTGAGATATAGTAGTTGGATCCCCAAAAGGAGAAGTTTCTATATAACCATTCTCTAACACATCTAAACTATATTCTCTTGGATCAAAATGAGGAAATTCTTTTACTACTGCATGCGACTTAATAAAGTTTGCATATTTTTGGTAACCTAAATCTTTACTACCTTTTACATTACCTAAATACAATACACCGTCTAACTGAGATATAGTCTTAGCTGTTTCATAGCTAGCACTATCTACAATTATGTCGCTAATAGATAATCCTTGATAGTCTTCTAAACCAGTAAAAGTTATAGAGTTTCTTCCTGTACTCAATAAATTTTGCACAGGTAAATCGTTTAGTTTAAAAACTATATCTTGGCCGTCCATTCTTCTAATAATTGCAGGACGAACATAAGAATAATCTGTGTTAACGTTTGTAACACTCCAAGAAATAGCTTTTCCTGAAGGTGTTTTTGGATTAGAGCCGTCATACCTTTCTATAGGTAATACGCCTTCTACATCTTCTACTATTGATACAGGATTAGATATAACTAAATAGTTTGTTTGTACTAAATCATTATCTACATAAGCTAAAGCTAAAAAATATACAGCCGTTAATAGTCCCCCACCAGCTTTAATATCATCTAGCTCTATATGAGGTGTAGGGCCTGAAGAAGGAAACAGATTAAGCATTTCATTACTGTGTAGATTAGTTGATGTTGCAGGATCTATACCGTATAGTTGTTCTGTAGGAGTAGAAACTGAATTCTCATCTAACCATGTTTTTTGCCTAGTAACGTTAAATGCCCTAGGAGGATTTAAGTTGTCTGTCCAATATACAAACAAATCTCCGTCTGGATTTATCTTATAAGTTCCTTCAATAAAATGATCTCTTTGAAAATTTAAATCTGTTCTAGAACTAGTTGTGCCTAAGTCAGTTTCTATATTTGTTACTGCATCAGTTACATTAGGGCGATACAATGTAGTATACACATCTTTATCTAATAATCCTATTTCTCCATTATATATAGGATTAGCATTGGTACCAAAAGTATCAGTCCACGGATCATCATCAATATCACTAGACAGTAAAACATCAGATAATCTATCATAAACAATAAAAAGAACTATACGATCATCAGATGTTTCTATTGCCCCTACAACAATAGACCCTACAGGAAGTGTATTGTAATTAATTTCCTGACCTTCTTCTATGTTTGTAAAAGGTAAATGTATAGGGACATTGCCGTTCTCATTTGATATAGCAGCTGTAATAGGATGTATGTTCATGTTCCTTGCATACCTCCAAGTTCCCTCTGGTTGGTCTATGTGTGCTGTATCTTTAAATAATCCTTTTATATATTTTGCCATTATATTGATCTATTTAGATTTTCTCTACTATTTAATTCTTCAAAAAATAAACTATGTGCATTTACGTCTGGTACAAGTCTTACCCATTGATCCATAAAACTTTGCATTTTATCTATATCTGGGAAAGTTGCGTTTGCTCTTGCTTGTGAGCAATACTTAGACCACTTTTGATCTGCAAAAGTATAATCTATTTTATTAGTAGGTTTATCCCATCCCCCTAATAATAGTTGTTTATATATATACCAAAACATTGCCTCTTTGTAACTTATGTCATCTGGCACTAATGGAAAACATTCTTCATCTACCGGAAAAGCCATATACGTTAAACATATTTGCCCTGAAGGGAAAGATGTTTTTATATAATCATAATCAATTATATATGAATCTTTTGCATTTGATACCTCATTTACACAGTCTGAACAATGTATACCTGCATGAAATGTACTGGACCCATAACTAAGCGGAGTTAGTGTATGAGATCCAGTACCATCAATATTAAAAAACATCCCCTCTAAAACGATAATCCTACTATTGATTTCATTCAATTCTAAAACATTACTTTTATATTGGGTGTCATATGTTTCTAAGTCCGCTGTTGTAATATTTGATGTATATGTACCATCTGCAGATTTAACTACTTCACTTTCTAATGTATCATTATACTCTTTTACTGTAGTTTTTAAAGCTTTAACTTGACTAGTTAAAGTTGATAACTCAGTAGATATTTTAGGACTAATAGTTCCATTAATTGCTACTTGATTAATATAATATAAATCGCTTGGTAATATAGCCTTATGGTCTTTTATTTGCAATACAACTTTTTTCATACGCAATTGCGCACTAGCCCCTATATGTTCTAAAGCTTCTCCTATCCATTCTACTGCATCATCTATCCAATTAGAGTTTGTAGGTTTAAGATCTCTCATAACCTTTCTTATAATAGCTCTACTTGATATTTGTTTGTATACCATAATTTAATATTTTTTAAATTTTAAATATGCTAAATCATCTTTTTTTAACATGTTTATTAATTTTTCTTTGTTTCCTTTTAATCCTCGTGTAGGAGTAAATTTATATACTGATTTATTAGGCACTCTACATTTTCCTTTTTTCCAATAGTATTTACAATAAAAAGAATCTGTATAGTATATGTGCCATTTTTGTCCTAATTCATTTACTGTACTATATAAATCTATTCCTCCTTTTTCTAATTCTTTTTTATACTTATTAGATTCTCCCCAATCTATTCTTGGCGACCTAGGATCTCTTTCAATTCTTGCAATAGATAAAGAAGATAAGTTATTACCCATATCAAAAGATTTACCGCTCAATATAAGTTCTATAATTTCTATATTAAATTCTTCACATATTTTTCTAAATAAAGACTTTTCTATATTGTCTTTATAGTTTTTTATATAATACTCATAAATATCATTTATATTATAATCCATTACCCTTTAGCTTGTTGAGGTGACCCTGAACCGCTTGCAGTTTTTGGATCTTGCATAGTATCATTAGATGTATCACTCATTGTCCCAGAAAGTAACTGTAATTCTCCTGAAGCCATCCCAAGAGTTACTGCTTGTATCATATCTGCAGGCATAGGAAATGGACCTTTATCATCATAGCATGCTCCATCTTTACAATCAAAATTAACTAGATCTAAAGGGTCTTCAAATATACCTCTAACATTTACAAATTGTAATCCTTTAGCATTATATACATACAAATAATCTTCTATCATATAAGCTTTATATTTATTACCTGTATACTTATCATGAGGTAAATAAGTAATTACATGAGGATCCACTAAGGGAATAGTTACAAGGCCAGTAACATCACCTACGTAAGTTAAAGCTTCTTTTAAATTAAATCTAACTGTTCTAGGGATCTTATGTATAGTTTTAGAGACTGAACAAGATACAGGTAGATTACAACATTGCGATGCATTTACTTCTTCTAATTCTAAACATCCAAGATCTTGTTCTAAATGTCTAGTTATTATACCATTCCGTGCATAGTCTCTACGAATTAACATAGCTCTATAATATTTTACATTAAATTTTATTTGGTCTAAAGTAATATGCTCACTTTGACTAGGCCTACCACCTCTTAATAAATTTAATATATTATGTGCAATTTCATTTAAAGTCATTGTTTATTTAATATTAGTTTGTAAATATCCTTCGTATCCACGTGTTTTACTCCATATGTGCGCTTGAGCTGTTCTTCTAGCCTCATACCCCATACCTTTATGCCAACTATCATTAGAGCATATAGATGGTAAAAATCTTACTTTTATACCTCTATATTCATTTACCATTTCTTTATGTAAATGCCCACAATGCGCTTCTCTAAACTCACATCTAGCAAACATTTCTGGATGCTCTGTTGCCATTATAAGTGGCATCTCTGCTGGCTTTTCTTTGTCTCCATGCGTAAACATTATCATATTTTTTCCGTATTCAAAATACTTTCTTTGCTCAAGAGTATTGTCTACTGTAACATTTTTGTCTCCTTTGTACCAACCTGATATAACATCTCCTGCATAAAACATTCTTTCATAGTCATGGTTACCTGATATTACTATTACGTGCACAGGAGCCTTTTGTTTAAGTTCATCTATAGCTCTTACCATTAGTCTCCAATAACCTCTAAAAGTATCTTTCCAATCAGCTACATCTTGTTGCGGTGTACCTTTTGTAGTTGCCTGCCTCATACCTTCTGAGTTCATACCGTCATTACCAATAGGTAACAAAAACTTTTCTATATTTAGGCCTGCTGCTTTCTTTACTAAATCTTGAACACAAGACATAAAGTTTTCTTCTAGTTGCTCTAAGGTTTCTCCAGTCATTTTTCCATAATGAATATCTGGTAAAGATATTTCATATACACAAGGATCATTATTAGCTTGTTTAGGATATTGTATTTTGTTTACCTTAGGGCTATATTGAGCTGCAAAGTCTTCTATTTCCTTTTTAAGTTCATGTTTGCCCTTTTCATCTTTTTTAGTTACAATTGAAAATCTTTGTTCTCCTGACATTGTTTGCCAAAACTTAACTGATTTTACATCTTCAGGTGCAATCTCATTTTTGTTAAGAAATGTTTGAAACTCTGTAATAACATTATCATTATCATTGTATATACTTGTAAGATTGCTTACATTAAAATCTCCATTTTTAGCTTCTATTCTAGCTTCTTTTAATGCGTGCCTACAAGTTTCTACACTACAGTTCAATTTCTCTGATAATCTTTCAGCACCCTCTTTCAGATAGCCAGGCTTCTCAGATAAAAAAGCCTTAATTTGATTTTTAGTCATTTTATATAAATTGGTTAATATTTATTTAGGTTTTTTTGCAGCCTTAGCTCTTTTTGCTACAGCAGCAAAGTTTGCATCTCCTCCTTCTTTATACATCATTTTCTTACCTCCCATACCAAACACTCCTCTACCTTTCAATATATCTGCTTTAGTAACTTTACCATCTCCTGTTAAATCAGGGAATTTTTTACCTCCTTTTTTCATCATTTTTTTACCGTACATAAATTATTTTCTTTTAAATTTTTCTGCTGATCTTCCTCCAAAATACGCACCTATTACAGTGATCAGCACTAACTGTAATAAGTCCGTCCATTTATCTTCTACTGTAAACGAAAGCGTTCCAGCGTCTATAAATATAAGTAACATTGTGCATACTATCAAAAATAATAGTACCATAGGTCTAACGTTCTTGCTTAACCATGAGTCACTTGCCATATCGGCCTTCCATCTATCTGTCACATTTCTTTGTAACTCTGCCTCATGAGAAAGTATTATTTCTTTTAACTTTCTTTTTGCGTCTAGTCTTTCTTCATCAGTTGTAACTACAGCATCTATAATACTGCTTGCGTCTCCAACTAAACTTTTAATTAAACCTTTAATCATAATTTACGATTTCTATTTTTTATTTTTGCTCTTGTCCAAAATGAGTCATCTCTTAAAGCTCTTTTAGTAATTTTTTCTTTTGCTCTAATGTTATTTCTATCTATTGTTTTGTAATTAAATTTCTCTTTATAGTTTTCTAATGCTGACTTAACTCCATCATCATTTATCCCATCTGTTTTAAATCCGCAAACCTCAATTCCTATGTGAGCTTTTGCTGTAATAGTGTCTATTGCAAAAAATATAGTACTATTAGAAATAACATAAGGTTCTTCAAATATAACTTCATTTACATTTTCTGAATTAAATACTGATGTTAAAATTTTGTAAGGCCTATCCATAACAACCTCTGATCTACTAGTTCCCCACATTGAAAACACTCCTGACACACGACTAGAACAAGTTAATTTTATTTTTGTTATAAATACTGTTTCTTCAGAATGTAATGCATACGCAGCCTGAGTAGAGCACCCATCTTGTACAGGTATTGTTAGCCAAGGGTATGTAAGTGTATTATTAGATCCATCTTCAGGACCCATACCTATTTCAATTTTCCCTGAGTTTAATAAGTTTCTAGTATCATTAGGTAAGTTTCCACTATTATAAACTTCAGCTTTATTAATAAATCTAAAAGTTTTATTAGCAACAGCTTCTACAGTTCCAGTTAAAGTTACTATATCAGTAATACGTTTATAATTTTCATCAACGCCTGATAATAAAACTTGACCCGCTCCTCTATTAATCATTACATCTAAAGAAGAATTAGATATTAAGGAAGGTTTAATAGGTACATAAGTATTATCTGCAGTATAACTTAAAAAAGGTAAAACAGTATGAGTATTAGAAGATATAGTTTTTGGAAAATTTATATTTGCGCTCTCTCCTACAGTCCCTGATCCAAATAAATAAAAAGGACCAAATATATTATAAAAATACTTACCGTAATAAGATTTTAATTTTTCTACTGTAAAAGAGTTTAAATAGTTCACTATGCTAAATCTTTATATTCTATTGTTACTTCTTCTTTTTTTCTAATTGCCTTTGCAATCATAGGGTATATTCTTTTATAAGCTTGTGTTGACTTGCCTATAAAACCGTCCTCCGTGATTTGGTTATTTTCTTGACTGTCCCCCACAAGAAGACACCCTGCAGTATGCTCATCAGTATTACCACAGTGAATAAGGATATACTCAAACCCAGGAACATTAAGAACATGAAGCATACCTTTATGCATGTCAGGAAATTTTTTAGCATACCTTTGAGTATACCCGCCAATAGTCCTAAGACCCAGCTGGTACACTCCTTTTGGTATACGTGTCTCTCCAGACACTTTCTCGTCTCTATATTCATCTTCTAGTGTATATGCTAAAAAGGTTCTTTCTATCCATGATCCATCTGTCTCATTGCAGTGATTCTCTACAAGAAATAGTAATCCATTAGTGCTATCAGCACCACTAGATATTCTAAGTACTTCGAGTTTCATATATTACCCTTTCTTAAATAAACCGTATTCTACTATACAAGCGCTTGTATCTGCATCTAACTTAAGTCCTTCAGAAGGAGATAATGTAAAAAATACAAACTCTCCTGCATGTATCTTCATAAATATATTTCCTCCTACATCTTTTACAGATACAAAATTAGATGCATCTGTATTTTTAAGATACACATAATAAGTATCACTATCAGTAGCTGCTACAAGTACAGGTGTATCACTTGTTCCTGCTGACACCTTAGCAATTTCTACAGGATCAGTTACTGTTAAACTGTCTGTAAATGTTATATCTAGACTATCTGACAAAGCATTTGTGCTAGTCAGTGTTAACGTCGGTGTTAATGTTGCCATATTATTATTCTTTTATTATTATTATTATTATTACTAAGCTGCTGCTTGGAATATCATTATTTCTAATGTTGGTGTTCCGTCTGCAGATGTTGCTTCTAAATCTTGTGTGCTGTCCCAAGGAAGAAAACAAAATTCTCCTGGAGCTAGTATTACAAGCTCTTCCATTCCAAATGTTAAAGTTTCGCCTGATTGTGCCCCACCTGTTGTAGATGCGGATAATTCAAATGTATTAGTATCTGTTACAGAAACTACGGTTGCTCCTCCTGGAATTCCAGTTCCTGTCACAGTCATACCAAAACTAATGTTTGCAGTACTGGCTAAATCTATAGTTGGATCGTTGTTATAAGCAGCGGATCCAACAGTTGATTTTTTTCCTATTGTTATTATTTCAGCTGCTGTTGAGCTTTTATTCTGTAGAAATACATATGATTTTGTATAATCTGCAGCCAGCAATATATCTTTAGCTGTTGTTGCTAAGACTTTTGTAAATCTTTTTGATTGGCCCAATACTGATAAACTATCTGTAACAGATAAGTTTAAAGAATCAGTAAGAGCATCTGTACTTACTAATGTAAGTGTAGGTGTTAATGTTGCCATATCTTTTTATTTAATTAAAGTTGTTTAATATTATTTCGTCCACTTTTGCTTGGACATCTTTCTTGTTTGCTTCTAACTGAAACATTATATTTGCTGTGTAAGTTGTTTCTATATTACCATTATTAAATATGATAATAGTAGGTATAGCTGTTATTTCAAATTCAGTTTGGAGATCCATGTGTGCGCCTACATCAACTCTGTAAACTTCACACTCTTTTAGATTATCTAACCATTCTACTGAATTTGCATCATTCCAGCCAGCCCAAAATTCTACAACTATAATACCTCTACTTGTTTCTTTTTCAAACTCGTCTGGTCCAAGGAAAGATTGCCCTTGTGCATATAATGTTAACGTTGTAAAAAGCGCGATAAGTGTTATAAATTTTTTCATTTTCTTTTAAGGATTTTAAATTCTTCTTTCAGTTCGTCTAAATCTTCTTGTACCCTGTCAATTTTATTACGAGCCATTTGATCTTTCATGTTAAACTCCATTCGTGTTGGGGGCCAAGTATTTGTAGCTGCAGGATCACCCATGTCTATTGTATAGGTTCCTGTTCCTGGTTTAGGCTTTTCTAATGCTTCTTCAACTTTAATTTCAAGTTCAATAAATTTAGAATTAATGCTAGCCATTAAACCAAAGTAAGCTGAGATCACTGTAGCTACACCAAATATGATCCCCACTAAAGTTTTTATACTTATTTGAAACTTACTATCTTCTGATATTTCTTTTTTCATTATTATATTTTTAAAATCTATTTGCTATTACATCTGCTGTGTGCCCTGATCCTGTTATAATTTTAACTAAATTAAATGAATCATATACAAGAGGTATTCCATCTAAAACATCTAAAGTTACACCTACAGGTATAGCAGTATCGTATAATATATGTGTCGTATTAATACCATCTTCTAAAGACACTCTAACTGTTATATCTGTAGAGTCTGTATTACAAATTAAAAGCCTTTCTAATGTAAATGATCCCTGACCTAAAGCTGAGCCACTTTGACCAAATATTGTATTAGTGCTAGCTGCTGTTGCATTTATATATTTAAATTCTGAAATCATTCTACGTTAATGTTAATGTTGTTGCTTTACTTACCCCACCGTTTGTAACTGTCATTACTATACTGTATGATGCTGGTGTTTTTCCTTTAGCTGGAACTGTTATCATGTCACCAAATGCTATTGTTGTGCTACTACCTATTGTTACTATATTAGTATCACCAGCTAATGCCGTTGTACGACTAGTACCTAGAGCCAACAACGCTGTGCTACCAGCCATAGCTTGAGTTGCTTTAGACCCTATCACCATACTAGTCTTAGCTGTGTTAGCTGTAATAGCACTAGCTTGTGCTGTAGATATAGTTGTTGTATCACCTGCTAGCGCCGTGCTACCACTTGTACCTAATCCAGGAAATGAAGCTTTATTTTTGTTAGATGATATTTCTGTCCTAAGATAATCAAGTTCATCTTGCATTTGTTGTATTTGATATATTAATGCGCCAAACTCAGGACTAGTTCCATTTTCTGCTAAATCAGTAAAAACGTTTATATGCCCTTCATCAAAGTTAGCTTGAAGTTTTGCTTTGTCATCTCCTGTTTTACTATGTACTGATGTGTATATTTTACTTGTTAATGCCATAATTTTTATTTTAAGTTAGTTCTAAATATACAGTTATTGTACCATACACTAGTACCCTTTGTCCACTTTGGGTCCCAGATCCAGTTGTTCTCATATGCATAGCAAATGATTCCCCCGCTGATAAACTTGCGTTGCCACCAGAAAGCGCAAATGTATGATAATAAGGAGCGTTCTCTGTATATGACCCATTGTGATCTGTAGCTGTTATTGCGTTCATTGTTATACTCGCCGCTGTGCCATCTGTTATTGGTGTAAATTTTGAAAAACCAAAATCAAAGTCTGCTGAGTTTACTGCACTAGAACTCCAAAACCAATTAAAACAAACTTTTTTAATTACACAATTTGAAGGAGCTGTATATGCAGCAACCCTTGCTTGATACTTACTGTTACCACTAGATATACTACCAGGTGCTGTAGAACTTCCTAGTATAGCTAAACTAGTTGTGCCGTAACTATACCAATTATCATCATTGTAACAGTAAAATAGATAACTACCTGGGTTATCTAAAGTAAAATGTATTACTTGTCCTGTATTTTCTCCTTGTAGTTGTACTGTTCCATCTGCATCTGGTAGTGATATAGCTCTAGTGTCTGCTTGTGTAACAGGACCTCTAAGATTAACTCTGTGACTATTGTCAAGATCATTAAAAGCCAGTACGTTGTTGTTAAGAAGGGTTGCTGTTTTAGTTAAAACCGTTTCTCCAGCTATTGTTGTTACTGAGGTTGTTCCATAACCTAAATTAACATCTGTAGCTGCTCCATTACTAACTAAAGAAAACGATTCTTGGAGTTGAGACGCGTGAGTAGTGTTCTTAATGTTTATTGTAAATTTACCCTCTTCAGCTCCATCAGCAGCTAATCTTACTGCACCTTGAATATCTGCAAAACTTATTTGTTCTTGTGCGTCGTTATCGCTAATGTAAGTTATTGTATTAATAAAATCACCATCTGCTCCAGCTGCACCTCTGTCTTTTATAAATTCAACATTACTTGGTTTGTTTGAATTAACAGTTGCTTTAAGCTTAAAATTAGGTTTTTGTGTGATTGCAGATTCAATAGTAAAGTTACCTGCGTTTACTTTTACTTCTCCATCAATATTAAAAGTTAAATCAGCAGCTGCTGCAGCACCATCAAACGTAGTTAAAGTAGTTGCTCCATGTTCTGCTACGTCTATGGTGAAGTAATCATCTGTAGACGCTCCTCCATTTTCATACATTTGTAAATAAGTTCCACCATGATGAGCGTTAATATTCGCAATCTCTGTTCCCGCTGCTTTAATTTTAATTCCACCACTAGCAGATGTACCAGTATGAGAATCTATAATAATAACTCCATCTACATCGAACGTTAAGTTAGCGGCAGTAGCATCATCATCTATTGTTGTAATTGTAGTTGCACCGTGAGTTGTTGTCGCTATTGTAAACATATCACCCGTATCTTCAGGTGAAGTCAGTTCGATCGTGGGATCAGTACTACCATCTAAATAAAACTTGAAGTTTGCTTCAGATGTAAGTGCGTTTGTACCATTGCCTGTTACAATTTGATTTTCTCCAATAGTGCCTAAACCTGTACCACCATTAACCACATCTAGAGGAGTGTTATCTAAAAAGTCATATATACCTATATACCTCCCCTGTTTGCTCATTTTTTAGCGAATTTTTCTACCCCGCTAATTCCAAAACATCCAAGTACAACCCATACAAATGAATCATATACAAATTCATTTATTATTAAATCTTTTCCTACCCATCCTGTTACAAGATCAGCGATCATTATTAAACACATAATTATAAAAGCTACAAATCCTATTATAGCTTTTTCATTCCAATTGTTATCGTCTTTAAATATATTCATTATTTTTTCTTTTTACCTCCCCAATATTCAACTGCGTATCCTTCATCTACTAAAGTCTGATTAATATTAATCTCGTCACAATGTAAAGTTCCTAAAACTCTACCATACTTACCAACTTCTTTACTTTCTAAAACAAAGTCTCCGTCTCCAAGTAAATCTATTAATCTATCTTTAGATGCTAGACCTTTTTTCTTTTCTTCTAAATCTCTTGTTCTTGACTCAGGTGTATCTATTCCTGCCAATCTTATTCTTTTATGAATAGTAATATCAAATCCAAGATTTATATGAGCATCGATAGTGTCTCCATCTACAACTCTGTCTAATTTAGCTTTATATGTATACATTTAATTTATTTTAAAATATTTATTGTAATTCATAAATGATACACCTCTTGGTATAGTCTTGTAAGCTCTACCCTGCATGTCATAATATATTCCATTTACTTTTATTACATCTTCTTTTACTGATAAAAAATCAATAGAGTTTAGATACTCTGCACAAATACTGCCCTCAAACCCAGTCCAAGATCCTGGCAAGCTTGGTGTAGATGCTACTTTGCAGCAGCAATCATATGTATCAAATATAGCAAGTCCAGGCCATAATGCATTTAACATACCTTCACTTGGATTAATACAATTTCCTACATTAGAACTAAATATCCAACTATTCATTGCTTGTTCAACTGAATCAGCTGTATCACAATACTTAGGAGAATAATATATTGAATCACTATTCTCTGGTATTTGGCTAAATGCTATAGTTGATATAGATAATATAAATAATAAAATTCTCATTAGTTCATTAGGTATTTAACTTGTCCGTCTTCTATATATATACTCTCTGGCTTTTTTATTGGTTGCCCTAATAAATTATACATTATGCTTGATCCTTTAGAGTTATCTATAATTTCTTCTATTGCACTGTTACATGGTAATCCTGTAGCACAATCTACGTATTCAGTATTAATAATTTCTACATATTCTATTACAGAATCAATAACAAATATTTCTATATATTCTGTTTCTATTTCTACTATTGTATCGTAGACAAATACATCTACATACTCTATAACATCTATAAACATAGTATCTAATACTTCTGCATATACTGTGTCAGTAACGTATATGTATTCAGGTACAAATACTTCAACTTCTTCAATTACTGTATCTATAACAACTGTTGTTATATATTCTGTTTCAACTATTGTATCAAATTGTATAATTGTTTCATAGATATAAAATGGGATCTCTACATCAATATATTCTATTACATCAACATATTCTATTACTGGTATATCTACATATACTGTATCACATTCTGGTTGTGGAGGTGCGCAATCATCCATAGATGTAGGTTCTGCTTCTTGCTCATCAGCCTCATTTACACAATCTGCCCAGCCATCGTTTAAATAAAACAATCCATTGAGTCCATTAGGAACACAGCCGTTTGGTGAATATTGTGTCCAGTTTGCTGGATCATCTCCGCAATAAAAACCTTCTTGTTCTGCACAAGCTACACATAGCGCTTGAAAATCATAACCTTGCCCAAAAGAAAATGAGCTAATAAATGTAAATAGTATAATAAATAATTTTTTCATAATTAAAAGAATAAGTAGTTAAATCCAAATTTTACTTCATATACTGGTTTTTCCCAGTATTTCATATGCGTCCCTTCTACAAATAAACCTAAGTGTTTAGTTATTCTAGTACCAAGAATCATGCCTGAATCCCATTCTAACCAATCTAAATCTGTTGTACCATAATCAAAAGAGTACTCATCTAAACCGTGATGAAAAGGCATACAGTTAGCCCATGCGTGTAGCCAAAACTTAGGAGTATACTTATAATAAGCTATCCCAAATACAGCACTTAATTCTTTTTGAGTGCCAAGCTTTTCAATTTCTCTTTCATTAAAAGATGCAACTGCATCCCCAAAATAGTGGTTGAAGAACTCATCATTACTTGTTGCCACAAGAACGGAGTCACCTCCTGATACATTATACCAGTTATTATTAACATAGAATCCTTGAATCCATTGTTCGGGGGAAAACCCAAAGTCTTCTGCTAATTGTTGAAAGGATGACTCGCCTTGTATCCAAAAATCTCTAATTGGTACAAAGCCATATGCAGGATGAGCTCTTACCACTATACCTGCTGTGAAATCCCAGTTTCCTGAGTTTATTCTATATCTTGTGTCAAATGATGTAAACTGTAAATTTACTCTTTGATTATCTTTATATTGAAACTTAGTTACGCAGCTATTTCCAAGGTACCTAAGCCAATAATTTTGATCAGTAAATACTTCGCCACGATTCCGTATAAAAGAATAATTAAACAAATACTCCCAACCAACAGCATTACCAAGAGTAACATTATCTGTAATAGATTTTTCAGTGCCGTAGTACCATGTTTTAACTTTGTATTCATAATCAAATCTTGCTATCTTTCTTATGCCTACTGTTAAATTGTAGTCATAAGGATTAATAGTTGTTATATCTTCATACCCTTTATCTACTGCTATGTAATTTTCTCTCTCTGAAAAAGAAGTACTCATACTCATAGAAGTATAAAATGTAGAGTATTTAAAGAAGTTTTTTATCTGTGCATTACACACACTACTTACAAATATAAGTAAAATTATTATATTTTTCATTATTTAATTATTATTACCGTCGTCAGTAGTCCATTCAGACTTTTGTAATTCTTCTTGTATCTCAGTAATAGTTAGAACTGATTTACTACTTAAAAAAGACGGAGCGTCACCTGTATACTTTACAAAAGTTTTACTATTATCATTATTCCAAACTAATGTATCAGCACTAGTTTCTTTTACTTTAGAAAAATCTATACTAGAAACTTCTGATGCATCTAATATTACATATTTATTATTATTTGCCATAATTTATTATTAATCGTTTGGATCATCATCAATCCAAGTAGGTCCATTAATTAATGTCCCATTTACGCTTCCTTTTGAATCTGCTACAGTAGTACCAGAACCTTCATTCATTTGATAGTAATGAGTAAGATTAGCTGAACTTACATAGTTACCTTGATCATTTAAAACATTTATAGGATTCCCATTATTATATATTGCTAATACTTCTGCAATTGGTAATGATTCGTCCCAGGTTGCAAATTCATCTACAGCTCCCGGCCAATTATTTCCCCCATCAGTACTACCATCTCTACCTATTCTAACTTGATTCCAAGATAAATAACTATCTAATGAACCATTATTCTCATTTAGATTTGTAGCATTTACTCCGTTTAGATAAATATTATAGTAACCATCACCTGACCCATTATCATTCCAAACAAAAACAAAATGTTTCCATACACCAGCTGGCAAAAATGACAGTGACCCCGTTCTACTATTAGCTCCCGGACTAACTGTCATAATTTCATTATCAAATAAACTTGTCTGCTTTGATATAGCCATTCCATAATAAACACCACTTCTAATTCCCATAAATCTAGTTCTATCAGACAATGAGTTATGTAGGTTAGTAGGCTTCATCCATATCGAAGCAGTTTTAACATTTCCCATATCACCCCACTGAATGTAATCATTAGTCCCATCTAGTAAAACTGAAAGGGGAGGATCTAAACCTAAAGCCGCCTGCGATAGATAGTTTGATGAAGCATGAAGAATTGTATTTGATAATCCAAGTATACCCATTATGTCTAATCTACTGTTACTACTGTTCCTGGTTTTGCATAAGCTAACACTGAACCACTGGCATCTAATTCTACACTATTAAAATTACCATATATAGTAACTCCTTTTGGGAGAACTATGTTTGTTGCAGTAGCTTGTAGTCCCTGACTATTATCATTTTCTAGCACCCCAGTATTACATGCATCTACATCAATAGTAGATTCTACTAATGCTGTAAGTGCATAAAAAGGACCATGGTGTTGAATTGCATCAGTAATGTGAATAACAATAGGGTTTATTGACGCAGCTAGGGTTAGGGCCGTTATTGCTGCATTTTTTTCTGCTTCTGATCTATTTGCCATATTATATAATTATTTTTTCTAAATTTGTTACTTGTCTTCCAGAAATATCTTTAGGAAGCATTTCTTTTGTAAAAACTTGTAGTTCAATTTCTTTAGCTTCAATCTTTAACATTTCTTGAACTTTTTCTAATTGAACTTTACGAGCGTTTACAAGCTCTGGATTACTTTCTTCTAATTTTTGAACTCCTTCAGAATCTTTAGATTGTTGTAATTTTTGTACGTCTTGTGCAAATTTTACAAATTCTTCAGTAGGCTTGCTAGCTTCTTCAACAGGCTCTAAAACTTGTTGTAAAGATTTCATGTTTTCATGAACTTTTAAAGCGAATCCTTTTCCTTTAAGATCTTGAACATTAAATAAACCATTCATTAAGTCTACTAGTTCTCCATTAGTTGTTGTAATTTTTTTTGTTGCCATATAATTGTTTTTTTTAGTTTTATAAATTAGTTATTAATCAGCGATTGTTATTGGAGTATCGCCTGCGCTCCATCCCCACACATAGTACATAGTTGTACTAGCTGCTAAGAAATGTAAATCAAAAGCTTGCCCAGAAGCTAATGTTATTGTATCATTTGAGTCTCCGTCTCCGTATACTACAGATGTTGTTGTAGTATTATTTGTATCATGATGAGCTACTGCCCCATGAAAAAATGTTGTATTATCATCATTTGCTCCTCGTAAAATTATACTGTGTCCGTCTGCAGCTAATGCCCCAAAATAAACTAAATGATAATATTCTCCTGCAGCTGCGGGATCAGGAATAGTAAATATTCGATCTGCACTAACATCTGGTAAAACTGTAGTTCTACCTGCATTATTAGATTTTGTTATTGCTAAACTACCTTCTGCTTGTGCTACTGGAGTAGCATGTTGAATACCTCCATTTGCTACTACAGCTCCTGTAAAAGTAGATACGCCTGTTACAGCTAAAGTGCTGCTCATTGCAGTAGCTCCTGCATTTGTTATAGCTCCTGTAGAAGCAATAGTCATTGCTGTAGCTGATGTATTTTTAGATGTATATGTTTTTAATTGTATAGCACCACCAACACTTCCATCTGCATTACCTGTGTGTAATACTAAATTACCTCCAGTTCCAGATCCAGCTGCTCCCCCTGCTTCAACTGTAACGCTTCCTCCGTTTACATTTCCTCCTCCTGCATTTGCACCTGCAATTTTTGCTGACATACCTGCTGTTCCTGAAGCAGAGTCCGCAAATTTAATTGTTTTATCTTCGTACCCATTAAGTTGCCCTAATTGTAATGCAACATCTGCTGCGCCCCCAATAGTCAGACCTGCTGTTAAAGTAGGAACTGTTGGAGTAGAATCTCCTGCAAATACTCGACCTACAGAATCTACAGTAATACCTTCGTTTGATCCGTCTCCACTTAAAAAGCTAGGAGCAGCGCTAGTATTTAAATTAATATTAAATCTATCTGCATCTAATACAGAAGTTAATTTACTAGTAGAAGTTACAGATAAATCTATTCCTCCCGCAGTATTAGTAACTGTAATTGTACCATCTGCACTTAAAAGTGTTCCTGTACTTGGATAACCTAAAGTAGAGTTACCAATTAAAAGTTGACCGTCAGTTGTTAGTGTAGTTGATGTTATGCTGTTTACAGCATTGCTATATAATACAGACCCTTTTAAAATAGAAGAAAGTCCTGTACCCCCTCTAGATACTGCTAAAGTTCCTATTGCTTTTGATAGCTCTACATTTGTTAAAAATAATGAAGTTGCATTATTACATAAACTAAGATCAATTCCTGCTTCTAAAACAGTTAAAACTAAATTATTACTTGTTGTAGCAACTGTTAATAGTCCTGTATCTCCAGATTTTAATCCTTTAAAATTTATTTGATTTCTATTTGTAACACTAGCAAATAAATCCTCACTTCCTGTGCCTACTGTTGATATTGAAGCAAATAAAGATTGTGCGCTTAATTTTCTAGCTTTTTTTGTAGAACTGTTAGCAACAAGAAGATAATCATTTGTTCCTACATTTGATTTTGATATTATGGGTAAAGATGTTATTTCTGCCATTTTAGTTTATTTAATATTGTTATTAATTATAATCTTCATCATCTATAGTTAAGGATATTCCCCCTATACTTAAACTTGTAGAATCTGAAATGTTAGTTCCTGTAATTATCTTTGGAGTTTGAGCTATAAAGCTTGTCTTATTTTTACTGTTATAACTACAAGGACCGCAATTGTCACAATACTTAGATGCAAATTTAAAAAAATTATCTAAATAATTTACATTTTTTGTAATTATTTTTTGATCTCTACATTGTTGAAATAATGCAAACCCCTTTTGACTCTCCATTAATCCATAAGGATTAAACGTATAAGATGTAGATGCTAAAGCGTAGTTGTAAGTTGTAATAGGGTCAGTTGATCCTATTCTCTGTATTTCCCAATACGTGTCAACAACACTGTCTCCCATCCAATTAGGAGTAGTTGCACTATTTACTTGAATTATTTGATTTGTATATTGATCTATATTTGTTAAACCAGTAACAGTATTATAATCCCACGAAATACTTCCAGACGCTTCCCATTTTTCTTTACAAGTTAATACTTGCGAATAATCTTTAGTTCCACTGTCTGAACAGTTAAATACACATTCTAATCCTTGTCTATCTAATAAGTATCTAATCATACTCATAATAGATAATTTTTTTTCTTCAACTCTTGTTTCTCTTCCTGTTATTAAATTGTTAAACCAATTTACAGAACCGTTATGAATACATTTGTCTATGTATTTTAATTTACGATACATATTAGGAGGAATACATGGAATATTGTAATTATGTTGACATAAATAATCTGCATAAGGTCCGTCTCCGCCAGGATCAGTATTCATGTCTGCTACATTACTAACATCCACAGACTCTGCTGAATATGGACTAAATCCTATTACGTCCATAAAAAACAATCCATTATAACCTACATTATTTGCAGCAAAAGGAGTTAAAGTAGCTCTTGCATTGTAATTAGATGCAGTTGGATCTACACATCCTAATTTTCTACTTCCCCACCCATCTATAATTGTATGATCACAAAAACTACTATTATTAAGAGGAGCATTTACAAACGTTCTTCCATAATAAACACCAGATGATAAAGTTGGAACTGTTATTTCTAATATATAAGCACCATAACCTATAGTACCTGAAGTAGCTACAAAAGTTGTATTAGATAAAGACAAAGAAGTCACATTGACAGTTACACCAATAGCGTCCCCATTACTATTATAAGTTAATTCTCCGTCATCATCAAGAGCAACTTGATTAGGTGCCCCATCTCCAGTTAAAATCCACTCAGCTGCAACAGGCCACCCAGATCCTTCTAAAGGAAAAGAAATATCATTTACACTATACTCTTCTATAGTTAATCCTCCAACTGGAATTAAATATGCTTTTATTACTACTCCTGCTGGCAAATATACAACTGCCCCACTATTAGATCCAAAGAAAAGACTTTCAATTACTAACTGATTAGATGTAGCAGAAATATCAATTGTTGCTGGATCTGTGTTACAAGGGGGCCCAATAGATAATACTTGAGCACCAGTTAAAGTGCCTTGTCCTTGCAATCCAGTAGCATCAAGGCAACCAGTACATATATTAGCTAAAGGATTATAGTTTGGAGATACAGGATCGCAACATCCTTCTATACCCTCAAAACAACTACCATTGTCAACATTTGCATTTGGATCATAATTTGTTGCTGTATTACTAGTACAGCCATAGATTACTTCTGTACAAGTATTGTTATCATATAGAGCATCACAGTCATAGTTAAAAGCAGCTTCATCAGTGCATCCCCCGCTATTCACAGCCCCAAATACATCTACTGTATCAAAAAATAAAGTTCCTATTCCCATTCTACTTGCAATAGACCCAAACTCTGGAGATCCTCTTTCTAATAAACAGTCTGTTCCGTCAATAAATATTTCTCCACTGCTTGAGCATCTAGTTTTAGAATTTTCTCTATATACTTTTACATATTCTTCAGCCGCAGCTACGTGTGGTCCTGATCCAGTTGCAGATCTTTCTCCTATTCTCCAATTAATTATTTCATTCTTTTGAGCTTTTAATACAGATACTGTTTTTACACATGCATTGTTTGTATCAGATACTGTAATATTTTCTGTTGTACCCGCACAATCATATGTGCATGTTGAGTTATTATAATCTGCAAATCCATCATAGTTAGATGCTTCTAAGTCTGTACACCCTCCATGACCAACTTTAAATCTATAAACACTAATACAATTAGCTGCAGCTGGTAAATCTTGAATATCAACTGCAAAAGCATACCAACCTGGAGCTAAAGATCCTAGTTCAAGAATAGGAGAAGTAAGACTTGCGTTTGTAGACTCTGCTCCAGAAGCTAAAACTTCTCCGTCTGTTAAATTATTAGAATTTTCAGTATTCCCTAAATTAAATCTTCTTATTCTGTAAGTCGCATCTGAGTCTGTTAATACTGCTGATTCTGCTGCAGGTAAAACTTCTCCTCTAAAGAAAATTTTACCGTCACTATTACCAGAAGCAGTAGCATGAGTTATTTTAGTGCTTTGAGCTGATATTAAATCTACTCCTAACGCTCTAATTTGAGTGCTTGAAGATAATCCAAATCCTAACCCATTGTATGATTCTCCTCTAGGTCCGGAAGCTATACACCATAAACATCCAGAGTTTTGATCAGCTCCGCTATCATAATTAATAGCTGAAGTATCTGTACAACCTAGAATTGAACCTTCTCTTTGTAAAACATTTTGATCTAGCTGTATGTAAGCTATTTTTGAGCATCCGTTAGCATCTGTTACTGTAACTTTAAATGGAAACTCTAAAGCATCTTTTAAATTAATTCCTGTAAATTCATATTCTGATTGATCAGAAGATACAGTTGGAGATGTTATATAATTTGTAATTGCTGATCCTTGAGTAGTTACAGCATATGTATAATCAGCAGTTCCTCCAGATACTGATATTTTAATACTTCCTTTTGCATCATTATTTAAATATGCGTCTTTAGGACTTGTATTTGTAATAGATATAGAAAAATCATCACACAATGTATTACAACATTGACCATCTAAAAATCTTGCAGGCTTTTTACCTGAAGAATAATCAGCATCAATTGCAGCACCATTACAGTCTGTTCCTGATGTTCTATAATAAGATGACTCTCCTTCATTTAAACATACATAGTATGTTGGAGCCTCATCTGGAATATTATATAAATTTTCAGCATATATAAATCCAGATGTAAATAAATTAGATTCTAAAGAATTATTAAATTGCTCAGAATTTTCTATACTTTCATCCCCAATAATAGTTATAAAGTGAATTTCTTGATGTTCAGATCCCCCATGTAAGGATCCAACTCCTCGTGTAGATATTCCATTATCTACGTTAGGATTAGAAGAAGTTACTCCTGCATCTACAAAAACTTCATTTAAAGTTTCTGAATTAATATAATATGCAAAAGGTAAATTTTGTTTTATAATTCCAGCATAATTATATAAATTATATGGATCTGAAATTTTGTAAAGTTTAGTTATTATGCTATTAGAAGATACATCATTCTTTAAATCTACTGATAATAAATTTTGATAAGGAGATTCTGTTAAAACAGATGTAACATTATCTACATCAGAATTAAGTTGAGAATTTTTTCCTGGAACTTTTAAGTTTATAATTTTAGTAGATCCAGATGCAAAAACTAAAGTCAAAGAAAAATGTGAACTTTTTATTCTTCTAAAGTTTTTATATGTTAATGAAATACTTGATTTTCCACAAGTAGAATCATTAAAAGATATGACAGGTTTTAGACTTGTATCTATAACATTAGTTACAATGTCGTATCCTGCATCAGATTTATAAAATATATAAATCTTTAAATTTCCATTTGCTTGTAAACAACTAACTCCTTGAACTAATTTAGGCATAGATTCATTAAACCCTGTTGAACCTAACGAATTAGTTCCTTCAGAATATTGCGAATAATTTTCCCAATTATTAGAAGATTTATTTCTAGTTACATTTGAACTTTTACTTACCATTATCAACAGTTACAGCCACAGCTAGTTAAACATAAATTTTTTGCTTTATTTAATATTTCTATAGCTTGACTTTCTATACCAGAATTTATACTCATATCCTGCCCTGTCTGTTTTAATAATGTATTTATAGCTTGTATATACAAGTATAATTTTTGAGCTTCTTGCAATTTGCCATCACATTTTGAGCTTTCGCAATCACATTTTGTTAACTCTAAAGTTTTATCTGCTAAACAGCAATCTAATTCACAAGATGATAATACAGAAGCAGCACTAGTGCCTGATGTTTGTATTCCACAAGCCTCTTCATTAATTGAAAGAGTAGGACTGTCTGTTGCAGTAACTGTTATAATTCCTGGCGATGTTTCACCATAAATGCTAGAAATTGGTGTGCTATATGTTACAACACTTGGAACACATGAAACGTCAGCATTACTGTAATTTATTCCTATATCTCTTACTTGCTCACCATTGTTAAAAAAAGTTAATGTACCATTACCTTCAATACCAGTTGTTTTTACAATAAGGTACTTACAGTCTGTAGATAGAGAAATCTCTATTGATGTCATATATATATAAAATTAAATAGATATAGGGGACCCGTAGGCCCCCTGTATCTGAATTGTTATTAAAGTACTATGATGTAGCTTGAGTCCAAGTACCATCGGCACCTGTTCCTTCAGTTCTATTCACAACTCTCATTAACCACTGATCATCTGATGCACAGAAGAAATATAAAAAGGAATCACCTGCTCCTAACATATTATCTGCTGTTGCTGCTGGGGTATACACTACTTTGATAGCAGTTGGTACCGCATGAGTTCCAGTTGTTAAAATTTGTTGATCTGTAGAATCATTTGTTCCATAACCAACTTGATTGTATATATATTGTCTTGCGAATGTCGCAGTAGTAGAAGCATCTGCTGCTCCTCTTGCATAAATTGTTAATGCATTTGCTTCATCCATATCACCTAATTCTAATACACAAAGTGTACCAGCTAATGCTTTAGGTAAATATACTGCACCTGCTGCATTTGCAATCCAAGGAGTTACAGATAAAGTATCTGGAGCCAATCTTACTGCTGCAATTTCACTTGCTGTTGCACCACCCGCAACAACATCATCTATATCGCTGTCTGCTATAGTAGCTGTTGCTAAATCTGCAGTGTTTTGAGATAAAAAGTCACAATATTTTTTAATATACGAATTCATAGCTGGAGCTGAACCTCCGTCGCTTTGTCTTGCTGTATTTGCCATTTTATTTATTTTTTAAAATTATTATTATAGATTTGTTACATCTGCTAAAGGTAGTAACGTATTTAATTTATTTACAAAAGCATTTGCATTTCCAAGCTGGTAAACACTGTTTACTCCCGCTTTAGCTGCAACAACTATTTCATCTAAATTATCTACTCCGTGAATTTGTCCACTTGCTGAACTACCATCTTTAGTAGCAACTAAAGTTACATAATCATACGTACTTCCAACTACTGCTCCATTATCTGGAGTGTTAGGAAGATTACGTCTGTTATAGTAACCATACATAATTCCTTTCATTTTGTCTTCATAAGCTTTTACACTATAGTAAGTACCTACTCCCTGATAACCGTTAACTAGAACAGCTGGAGTGTAAGTTTGAGTAGCTATATCATTTTGAGATGTAACTATTACTGAAATTTGAGCTGCATCTTGAGCATCATACGCATCTCCCGAAGAAGTTGTTGTTGCTCCAGGAACATTACCCATAAAACTAACTGTTGCGTCTGCTGGTGTAGTAGGAGTAGTTGCTCCTGTTGCAGGTGCTGCTACATCACCACTTGTGCTACAGTCTTTATGTAACCAATCTGGTTTTACAGCCGCTTCATATGCTGCTTGAATTAGAATATCTGCATCTGCTGCTGCAATAGTAGTGTCTGATGCAGATCCGATCTGCGTATCAAAACTCCAAAATTGTTCAGTTATACCATTATGTAGAACAAACTTAAGCTCTAGAATCATCATAGATGCTGATCCTCCACTTGCTAAAGTTGTTTCACCAGCTATTACTAAATCTGCTTCACAGTGTAAAGCATTTTCTGCTGGGTTACCATCATAAGCGATTACATTTCTTGGGTTTATCCAGTTTGAGTAAACGTTTGGTCCTGCTGTAGTACCTTGAACTATTCTAAACATATCTGGATTTAGCATAGTTACAGGATTATAAATTACAGGGCCCTCATCGTTACTTACATCCAACACCTCTATTTCTAAAGCTGTGTCTGCTAATTTTCCGGCTGTATAACCTGAACTAGCATTTCCTAGTTCACCTATTAAAAATTGTCTTGCCATTTTAAATTTTTTTAAATTATTATTATTTTAATTATTCCATTTTCCCCACCTCTATTTGGTGAGTTTGATACCTTGGGTCTGAAATACCTTCCAAGATACTACTTACCGCCATTTTTACAATCTCCTCATGAGTATGATCTGCAAGATCACAATTATTATCAGGAGCTTGCACAATTGCCGGCATTCTTATATAAGTTAGTTTTACTTCATCTACAATAAAACTTTCATCTGTATATAAATCTATATGGTTCTCTCTCATTGTAGCGAGAGGAGAACTGTATTTTGTTTTATTAAAAGGATCCGTTGTCATAGAATAAATATCATCAAACTGTACCAATTTAATTGGGTGAGTTTCATTTGTTATTCCTGAGTTTGTCCAGCTTAAACTTTCACTGTTTACTGCTGTTGGATACCTTTTTACTACTAGTGTTACTGCACTTGATTGTAGTGGGCTTTTATAAACTATATTTCCAAGAAAATCAAATCCTACAATATAACTTAACCATCCATTTGATAAATCTGCACTATATATACTTGGTACAGATACACCATCTTGATCTTCACCATCTCCCATCTCCATGGTCCAAGGTATTATAATATTGCTGTCAATTGATATATTTCCTACCGTCTCCCAATCTGGACCTATATTGTCTTGATATTGACCTGGATTTGGATTTAAGCCTCCTGTATTTTCGTTGCCAATTAATCCATTTCTACCATATGTTAATATATCTCCTAGCACTTGACTAAAATTAGCAGGAAATACTGTAGGAGGATTTAATGAAGTAAAAGCAGTAGGAGTATCATTAAATTGTTGCCCCCATCTCCAAAACAAAACTCTTTCATTATCAATTGTATTACCGCTCAAATCCGTGCTTTGAGTAAAATTGTTGTCATCTGGATTTTGATCAAAAATTACTAATTGCTGTATGTATGATGTAGATAAGCCATCTACATTATTAGATATACCTTCAGTCCAATTAACTGAAAAATAAAAATCCTCTTCAGTATTATTTTGCAATAAATAAGGTAGTGCTACACATCTAGTAGACCTCCACATAATTGCTTGCATGTTAATTTGAAACATGTAATTTCTAGGCAAAGTACAAGTATCTACAAATACTGGAAAATCAGATTCGTAATTACTAATAACTTCTTTAAATACAGTTGGTAGAGTAGTTTCTACTACTAACGATCTAAGATCATCTCTTCTTTTTTGAGACTCTTCAAATCCTGTTCTATATCTATTGTTATTTTGGTATCTTGTAGAAATAAACTGTTGGATAGCCTTATTTAATTCTAAATCTATCTCTGCTGAAAGTAAAGTATCAGCAGATTGAGCGTGGATTCGGTCCACGCCCTGCATAACTGCCGCATGCATTTCTACTATATTCATGTATTATACCAATTCTTTAAGTTTTGCTCTTAATATTGTTAATTTACCAGAGTTCTTTTTATCTTTTAAATGTAATATAGTGTCATCTAATGTGTCACCTAATATTTCATCTATAAAAATAATTTGATTGCCAATCTTTCTTAATACTCCTGCGCTTACCATTTCTTCAATTTCAGCTTTCATACTAAGATTTTTATCAGTAGCAATCTTTAAAAACTTTTTAGGTTCTTTTTCTTTTAAATCATATAAAGAATTTTCTATCTGCTCTCTGCTTAAAATGTCTGGATTTGTATTAGACATAAGTCTTAAAATCCAAATCATTGACTTTTTATCAGAAGATGCTTTTATAAATTCTTTATCTGCATCTTTTTTAAATTGAATAGTTGCATTCCTTTTTAAATCATCTCTACCCGTATCTTGAATATAGAATCTTTTTTGAAAATTACTTTCCATTTCTTCTTTTGATAAAGCTACATGAGGGTGTTTTATTGCAAAGTTATAATTAATAAAATCCATTATTTGTATTGGATTTCCTTTATCATCTTTACCAACTTCTAATTCAACACCTTCAAATCCTACTTTAATTGTTAGATTAGTCCAAAATTCTTTTGCGTGTTTTGGCCAATCATGATTAGCTGGATCTACATCTAAAATTCCATCTAAATATTTTTTTTCATCTTCTAGATCAAACCCTTTTAAAGGTTGTCTATTAACAAAAACACTACTGAGTTTCATTATTGCCTCAGCTCTTACTTCTTCGGGAAGGTAGCTATCAATTGCCATCCTTCTTATATAAACTTTTTTACTAGCCATTTTACAGTTCTTTTTTAATTATTATTAACAGAGAGAAAGAATAATCCCTCTATGTGAAAGCTTTTAGCGGAAGTGGGAAATTTCTTTCCCACAACCTAACTAAAAACCAATTTATATAGATTCACGATAAACGTGAATATAACACAAGTATCCTCGTGCTACTCTATGACGCAGTACACGTAATATCTAGAGATGTATCAAATCTTTTCAATACTATACCAGCTGTCTTTAACATGTGAACGGATGCACCGTCAACATCAGAAGCTCGTGAGCTTGAAGAATCAAATCCTCTAGGCACTACACTACCAGCTACACACCATCTCATCATTTCACGTCCTTTTTTAGAAAGCATTTGTAAGTTTGCTTGACCATCATAATTTGATTGATCTACAAATACCATTCTGTAAGACTCTAATGAAAATCCAGTAGATGGATGTTTACCACTTGCTTGCGCAACAGGACCATGATCAAATAAAGGTAGTTTAACTACATTTACTGTATGTCCATCAATGTGCTCATAAGAAGTAAAGTAACCTGACATTCCTAAGTTTCTACCTGAACCTGTAATGAATCTATTTTCTCCACCTACTTTCCAGCTACCACCAGAAGTAGTAGTGTTAGTAAAGTGTCCTTTTAAAGCTTCATCAAATTCACGCATACCACCTGTTCCTGTGTAAAGCGTTACTTGTTTTTGTTGAGAATCAGTCATTCCATAAAATAAATCACCAATAATATTTTTAATCTTAGTCTCTGTCATAGAAGAATAAGTTTCTTTATTAACGATTTGTTCTAATAGACCAGGGCCAACAATAACTGGTTGCCCATTCTCATCTTTCATAGCAGTATTACCGCTACCATTGTAAGTTTTTTGTCCGTACCAGTAGAACATTTCACATTCTTCTTTAAAGTTAAGCATGTGTTGATATTCTTCGTAGTCCATCCATAGTTTAGTCATTTTACCACCTTTAGTAGGTAATCCAAACTCAACTACATAATCTCGCGCGTGGCCAGACATGTGGTAAGATTTTCTTACTGTACCAATTTTGTTTCGTACTAATCCTGGAGTTTCCCAGTTTGAGGCGTTTCCTCTAGAGAAATCAACTCCTACTGGAGCATATAGTTGTGCCCAAAGATCACCTACTGTATATCCTGAAGATAAAGTAGCTGATGTTGCTGGGTTAACTAATTGCAAAGTGTATTTATAACCTGATCCTGATACTGGTGTAGGTTCCTTCATTATACGAGCTTGCTCACCTTTTGAGTTTACAAGTACGTAAGGAAATACAAAAAATTTATCTGGAAAGATTAATTCAAATGCAGCGCCTCCTAAGCCTACATTTGTTCCACTTAAAGCTACCTGTACTGGTCGTGTTTTCCTCGCATGAGTTCTTACACGATATTCATATTCCAGTCTATCCATTGACTTGACGTTACCAACCCCTTCCGTCAAGAATGAGAGAGGAAATCTTTTATCGTCTTTACCAGCCAAGTGTGTGATGATTGGAGATAATTCAGTAGGCTTAGATAGCAAAGCGTTTGCCAGACTGTTCATGTCTGTCATTTGAGAATCATTATAGAACGTCTTTTGGACGCTAATGTTCGTACCTTGTTGTTGTAATGCCATTTCTAATTATTTTTTAAAAGTTAATAGGTTAAAATAAACTTAAATCTAAATTTTCAATGTCTACTGCAGTAGATGGGGCTCTTTTAGCCTTCTTTGCACTTTTTAACGATTCTTTATGGCCTTTAATTTTGTCTTTTAAAGCACGCGTGCTTTTAGTTCTGGCCTTTTTATCTATTAATTTATCAAGGTTAAACCCTTTATACATTAAATAGTCAATCGCTAACTTAGTATCCATTTCAGAATCATTGTGATCTAGATCTCGTTGTGTGTAACCTTCCTTGGTTACAGGTTTAGAGAGATAATCAAAAAATTTGGTTTTCTCTCTTTCTGGGATTGATATACCTTTAAATTCTTTAGATTTATCAATAGTGTCATATACACCGTCCCAAAATTTTGTCTGCTCTTCTTTATTTTGTTTTTGTTTTTGTTTTTGTTCCTCAAGCATTTCAGTTTTATATTTATCTTGTGCTTGAGCCAAAGCAGTTTTTGCAGACTCTGCTTTTTTATGAAGTTTTCCGCTGTCTTCATAATCTTCTAAAAGTTCGCTGATAAATTCTTTATCATGTCCTTTTAATCTGAAGTATTCAGAAAGTATGGTTTTTTGAGTACTTAAATCGTCCTCATTTATCTCCATTTTTGAATAATCTTCTCTTGGGTCGTTAGTGGACATAAACTCTTCGCTTTTTCCACCATTCATAACATACTCTAAATGTTTACCAACTAAAGGATGTTGTTCAAATAACTTGTCTAACGTTTCATCAGCTATTTGTGCCCCAATGTCTTTTGTTAAAGATACTAACCCTTCAGTTGTATCTTCATATTTTTCATCTACGTCATATCCTAAATTAGATAAAACTTCTCCTATTATACTATCATCCTCTTCTTCTTCTGTTTCAGTTTCATCAATTTTTTCAGAAGTTTCTTTCTCTGATTTAGCTTTCTGAACTGGTTCTTCTTTTTCCGATTCTTCTGCCTTGATTTCTGCGTCAGAGTCAAGATCATTTTCAGGAGTATCTTCCTTAATGTTACTAATATCATCGTTAGCTTCATCTTCTTCTTGCTTTTCTTCTAAGGGATCTTCAATCCCTCCGTCCATGAGATCATCAAATGATATATCATCAACATTAATTTTTTTATCGTCTATAGTCATTGGTTTATTTTTTTACAAATATAATTAATATTCATTGGTTATTTTTAGCTAAGGTTTATTTAGAGTGCTCCTTTAATATATAGCACTTATTTTATTTATAGTTATTTGTGTAGTTCTTAATATAAGAAGATGTGTTAGATGTAGAGTCATAAGGCAATTCTAACTCTTCTGATAATTTAAGACCTCCTTTTCTATAATCTAAAGGTTCTTCTACTACATTTTTTACTGCATCACCCATAGGCATGTCCTCTGGAGCAGCTGACTCATAACTCTGAACAAGTCTTTGAGATGAAGGATTAAAATTTTCTGGCTCTGTAGATCTTGGTGACATAGCTGTAGATGGTTGAGGGTTAGGAGAAAATGCTTCTTGTGGAGCTGGCATCTGTAATTCTGGATCATCTCCAGCAGGGTCATTCTCCATAAATAATTGAGTAAAGCTGCCTTTATAATTATTTATATAAGCATTTTTCATTAATTCTATTTTCTCTTCGTTACTAAGCATTTGGTTTTGGTTTATCTACGTTTTTTTCTTTAATTCTTAAATCTTCTTGTTTTAAAGCTCTGTCTTGTGCTTTTTCATTTCTATCTAATCCTTTTTCAGAAGCTTTTTGTCGTTGATCTTCTTTAATTAATTGTTCTTTTGCTTGATTAGATCTTATTTTTTCAGCATGCTCTTTTTCTTTTAAAGATGCCTGATTACTTTTTAAAGTAGAATCTGACATTGCTTTTTGCATGTTTAATTGATCCCCAGCCATTCTAGATTCAGCAGCTATCTCTGCAACTTTAATCTTAGTTTGTCTGTCTTTCTCATTATTCATGTTTTCATTTTCTAACTCTTGAGCTTTTAATTGTGCTTGCTGTTGTTGCGCTTGTTGTTCAGCTTCTTGCTGCGCTTGCTGTAATTGTTGTTGTTGAGCCTCAGCATTTTTAATTTTTTCTTTAATTTGACTAAAACTATCTGCATCTACCATCTCAGCAATAGTAGAAGCTGGTACTCCGTTCTGTACCATTGATTGTGCAAGTTGTTTTAATGTATCTAGTTTATCTTGATCTTTTCCAGAGTCAGATACAAATATACCGTACTCAGACTCCATATGATTTAATGATTCTAAGTCAAAAAATTCTGGAGTTCCATCAGACATTACATACATTCCTTTTTTACCTGCAATCCAAGCTTCTTTAGAATAATCTAACATAGCTTGTAAATCTCTTTGCTCTAATCTAGAAAACTTTCTAAATATATCTTCTGTAATATGTGAAGACTGTACAATAGCTTGTTGAGATGTTGCTTTACCTTCGTATGACCCAACCATTCCTTGTCGTTGTCTATTTACTCCAGAAATTCTCTCCCATTCTACCATTATAGATTCTAATAATTGTATGTACTGCGCAATAGTCTTAATAGACATATCTAATACAGATTGATGTTGTGGAGATAGTTGTATTCCTTCTTTATTATAATCTACCCACGCAATACCTGTACCTTCTACATAATACATAAACTTATCTAAGTCCCATTTCTTTGGGATCATATTAATATCAAATTGTGCTACTATATCTTTAGATTTAGCAATTGATAACTCTAAACGGTATTTATATATATTATAATTTAGTTGATAAGGTATTCCTAATGACACTAAAGATATATTTCTAGAGTTTAGGTCAGAATACTTTCTACCATTGATTGGTAGTTTACATTTAGATGGATTATCCATAGAAGTTCTTTGATTTTCTACAGGTTGAATGTTTACATACATATTACCATCAATTCTAGTTCCCTCCCAAACTTGATTAATCCATTCCCATTCTAATTCTGCTCCAGAGTCTTTAAATTCTTGTGGTAATTTGAATCCTTCTTGAATTTCTACCTCTTCAATTTCTCCTGTGTCTGGATCTTCGTATCTTAAAAACCCAATCTTCTTTCTACTTTTCCAATATACATTTACTACTTCAATTAGTCTTTCTCTGTACATCTCTCTATCATCTGCACGAGAACTAACTGTTAAGTACGAATCCATAGATGCATTTTCAGGATTTTCAAGTCTTAGTATCTGACTTTCATCTAAATAATCTCTGTAGTGATCTATAATAGTGGACGCATGTACGTATTTTCTAACTAAAGCCCAATCCCCATCTTCTACAAAATCTAAATCAGGATCCATATCATAATCTACATCTAAAGGATTAAGCACATCATAAAAAGGTTCATTACTTCTAACTCCTCTATATGTATACACTTCTCCAGATATTAAAAAATGAAACCAAGCTTTTTGAAATTTATCATATATTTCTTGTGACTGTAAAATATAATTTAATGCTTGTTGTCCTTTAATAGCTCTTTGATCGTTATATGTGCTTTCAAACATTTTAGCTATATGCTCAGGAAGTTCTACTTCTTGACTAGGCACCCCAGTGTCTTCTCCGCTAGCATTCATTTGGTTAACAAATTGCTGTTGGAAGTTTTGAAGCATTAATTGCATTTTTGCTTGCTTCTTTATTGTAATAGCGTCAGAATTTTGTACGGTAACGGTGTAATTAAGAGGGCGTTTAGATTTCTCACCCAGCAACAGATCAATTATAGGTTTAATAATAGGATAGTTACGCATTTTAGAGGGGAAATTGTCCCTAGTTTTACCATAGGGCTTAAGTACGTATCTGTAATCTGCATCATCAATCACACCGTTATAATAATCATAAAGACTTTTCAGCCAGTCACGTCTTTCACTATAACCAGCTGTAGAAAGGTCGATATATGCCTCTACGCATGCTTCTCGCCATTTCGTATTCTTCTTCTTTAAAGATAATTTTTGTTGTGGAATTTTATTTGAACCTAAATACATAAACTATACTATTAACCTAACTACAAAAATAAGATTATTTTACTAATATCTATCACATTTTATAATTTTGCTATTTATATCTATACTATAACACTAATTATAATTATTATCAAACCAGTCATCAGTAGATCTGTCTTCTAATATCTCTCTAACTTCTGAGTTATACAATTCTCTAGTATGGTACATCCCAATCATTAATGACATACCTCTATCAAAGTTACCAGAATGATTAAATTTAATTAATTCTTGCAATAAAGCTAAATCGTATATTTTATGCATGTTTAATGTTTGGTTACCTTTCTCATCTGTAGATCTTACCGTATTTAACCAGTCTCTTATGTATATTTCACCTTGTCGCTTTCTTGCTTCTGTCATATGCATCCCATATTGACGCTTTACTTTTTTAGATCTTAGATCTTTCTTATCTAACATCTCAAATTCTTCTTGTAATCTATGTAATTTTCTATGCCTACGTGCATATGCTATAACTTCACCTCGATCATTCTCAAATCCTATTTTAGCATTGTAATAATCAGCTAGCATAAATAAATTTTTGTTATATTCGTCTTGTGAGTGAGGTCTTGCTACATAACTAGCAACTATAAGATCATCTGGAGATGATATATTGTTAACTCTTTTAATAACATATGCTGATCCTAATGATGAAGAATCTGAAGACTGAGATTGAGCATATGGATCATGACATATTAAGTATAAGTTATGTGGTACTTGTTGATTCTCATTTTTATATGGAGATTCATATATTACAATACAGCTTTCTAAATTATCTTCTTTTCTATGTGGAAATCTTAGTATTGGTCTAGCGTCTCCATCTAATTTAAACTTAATAGTACCATCATGAGCATAATAAAGTCTCCCATTATTACCAATAGCATGTAAATTATTTACTTTTACATTATTGTAATGTTCTTGCAAAGATGCTATATCAAATAGATTAGAAGATACCTGTAATGTAGCTTCTCTTGGATTACTTGGGTGTTCTGCTATATATTGATCATAAGCTTTAGGGTCATTTGTTCCCTTTTTCTTATTTCTGTTCTTTTGCTCAAACTCTCTAGCAGGTTCTCGTAAACTATTACCATCATCATCAATAAATCCTTCTAAATTTTCTTCAATTGGGATAAAATACCCACATTGTGTTCCAGCACCTCCGTCATCCCACACATTTTCAAAAGATAAACAATCATAAGAGTCTGGATTATAAAACAACTCCTCCATCCCCTCAAAGTCTGCACCTTCTGTACCACCTGTACCAAATGCAACCATAGTTCCAAGAGTTTTTGCACCCTGACGCATAACAGGCATGGTTACTTCCCAAGCTTTTAACAAACCTGGGAAAGCACCCGCCTCTTCAAAGAATATAAGCTCTCCAGCTTTACCCCTCACTTTATCAGGAGCGTCTTTCAGCGATACGCCCATTATTTGGCTTTTCATTCCAAGCTCTACGTCCGCTCCGTTTACGTTTTTCTTATACCCAGACATTTTGATCATCTCTCTGTCTTTTAATCTAGGTTGTGTCCATGCTGTATTGTCATCTACAAAAGAAAGTATTTCCCAGGCTTTTGATAAAAGACCATCCCCAATTAAATATTCTTTTTGACCTGCAAATACAAAGTTTTTACTATTTCTTATATGAAAATAATTACGACATAACATTGCCGCTGCTTTATATGAATATCCTTTACGTCTTGCTTTTAATACAACTAAATGCTTATCTTCTCTTCTTGCTCTATCTATTGAGTTAAAGTATTTCCAGTCTCCATCATAAAATGCAGGAAATGTTCTTTCACGTCTTGCTATAACAACTCCATCTGGTAACTCTTCATCAACAGATCTATCAATAGGACAATAATTTAAATAAAAATAATGATTACCTGTTACTTTAAGCTCATCAATAACATACCCATACAAACATCTTTTACGCTCTTGGTCCCAAAACTCATAATAATCTTTAGTTCCAGGAAGAGCACTTGTGTAATACCCGTTTCTCATAAAATTTAAAGCTGCGGGTCTTGCTCTGTCTGTATTTTTAATCATACTAAGTACTTAGTTTAAAACTTGTTAAAGTAGAGCACTTTTCGTACTCTTCTAAATTACTAAAATGCTCTATAAGCAAATCTAATGTAGCTTCATCTTTACCATCTTGCTCTAAAGGATTAAATGGGAGATAAAAGTTTTCTAAATTTACATTATCTATATCTTTATATATATCTTCTAGTGTTTTTTCATTTGTTATTAGAGAATATGCATTCTCCATGGATTGATTGTAGTGTTCTAAATCTTCTAAAAATTCCATTGTACTAATCTTTCCAAATTTCACATCCTAAATTAAAAATCATAAACCTATATTCATTTATATCAAAATTTATGTAAATTTCTAACACTGTTAAAAATCCTAATCTAAATGTAAATTCAAATATGCTATTCTTCTTAAAACTATTCCATGAGTTTATCCAATCTATTTTCATTTTATTGACTGTATTTATTTGTTATTACTCCACCTCTATTTTGGTTTAAAACCTGCTCTTCTTTTTTAACTTGCTCTTCTAATTTAGATAATCCATTTATTACATCACCCATTTTAGATAAATTTTGAACTAAGTCTTTTGCAGAAAACATAAGTCTCCCATTATCATCCATCATAGTTAAATCTATATCTCTAAAATATTTTTCTAACTTAGTTACGGATGCTCTTGCAGATTTTAATAATTTAACAGCTGAGGTCTCTGTTAATTCTTTATATTTAGTACAAGCAGCTTTCATTTTACTACTTATTGTGTATTTTTTCTTAAATACACTTTGCAATACTTCTTCTTCTCTTTTTTCTTCATCATATACAGCAAATGGAGATCTATGATCACACATATAGTATACATATGCTAATTCTAAAACATTTAAAGCTTTAAATTCTGGTATTGCTAAAGTATACGCTGATGGTATTACTTTATTATCACTTATTGTTAGTAGATCCACTTTTTTCTTTTATATGTTTTAATCTATTTTTATTTACATCAAATTTACCAAAATATGGTAAACGTATACTTTTAAATTTACCATCTTTAATAATTTTAGAAACAAATTTAAATTGAGAGTTAATAATATTATGTACAGACTTAAGGGGTATATTATATTGAGTTGCTATTTTCTGTATTAATATTTTTTTATCGTCTTCCATGTGTAGGATAATCAGTTTTTTTATTAAAAGGCCTCTCCCATTTAATTTTTACAATTCTATTGTCTTGTTTCATATTTATAAGTAATAATACTAAGCAAGCTCTTTTAAAAACTTTTAATTTTCCAAAAACATATCTTAATGTTATATATCCTTGTTCTTCTGGTTTATATCCGTGCTCTTTATAATGGTTTTCTATTTCTTCTAACATACAGTTACTTTCTTCTAAAAAAGTAGGCCTGTAAGCAAGAATAATTTCTTTTAATTCTTTTACTGTTCTAGTACTAAGTGTTTTTCTTTTTACTGGACCTATTACGTAATCCTTTTTGTACTCCTTTATCTCGTTTACCTTTTTTTCCTTTTCCTGGTTCTTTAGGTTCTGGTTTTGGTCCTTGCTCGTATCTGTCATCTGGTATAAATGTTTCTGGGTCTATTTTAAATTTAGCTTTATCCATATCTACATGTTTTGTAGGATGCCATTTACCTTCATCATAAGCTTTATTTAATGCATCTCCCCATTTTTTAATTTTTTTTGCATATGCATCTTTCTGTTCTTTTACCTTTTTCTCATCTTCTTCTTCTACAAGATTTTTAGCAGTTTCTATTTTAATCATATCATCAGGACTCAAATACATAGGATCCCATCTAGACGGAGTGTCTGGACAAGTTGTTGTTCTCCATTTAGCTTTATGCTCTAATAAGCATCCACACTTCCCACACCTCATACTTTCTTTAATCAGGTAAGGACATTTAGAACATGCCTCTAATCTTTCTGTGTATGCTTTATGCGATACATTTGGTGCGCCTTCTGCTACATATTTAGCTAAGTCTTTAGCAAAATTTGTTGCCATTTTAAATATACTAGGCATTTTAGGTTTTTTCATACCATGATTACTAGTGTCTTTTTCTTTATTCATTGATAGTTTCTTCTAAGTCTATGTGTAATATTTTACCTTTGCTATCTTGTGTAATAGTAAAAATATAATTCCCTTTATAAAATTCTGAAACAACTTTATTAATTAATGATGATTTCAATGTACTTAACATTTGGATTTAATAATTTGTTTACACTATAGGATCCTTTAACAAATATTAAAGCTCCTTTATCTTTTAATTTCTTAATATAATTATTTAAAGTGTTTGGATCATCAAACAATAGTATACGTGCAACTTCATCTTTATTTTTCTTACTACATAAATTTTTTCTCTTAGCTGTTATATTTACTTTTATAAAAGCTGATACAACTTCTAGCTCTTTATTTGTAAGATTAAATATTCCATTCCATATTTGCAATCTTTTATATATACTATTTGCTTTTATCTTTACCTTCATTTATTAATATTTCTATATAATATTCACCATCCCCAATATAAATATCCATATCCCATGTATTATGACTACTCTCTTTTTCCCAAGTTTCTAAGCTCTCCTTAAAGTCGTTCATTAGTAACATAAGCTCTTCAAATTCATGAATAGTAAATCTTGTTATCACTTCTAAAATTTTCCTAATATTTGATATTCAGCAACCAAAATAAACTCACCTTCATCTAAATGTAAGACGCGAGCTTCTACAGTTGGGTCTACCATTACAGTATCTCCTACTTTTGAAAAGGTGCATTCAGGTCCTACAGCTATAATCTCTAAAACATTAGTTATTATAGATGAGGCAGTTTTATCGTCCAATATAATACCTGAATCTGTTACTCTTTTCTTTGGATTTGGGAGCAATATCCATTGACCGTATGGTTGAAATTTTATTTTTTTTGACATTTTATTATAAATTAGTTCTTTGCAAATATATAATAAAATTTATTATAAAAACAAATTAAAAAAGACTTTTTAATTTTTGGGTATAGGTTCCCCCTTGAAAATTAGTTTAATTTTGAATTTCCGCTTACCGTGTTTAGCCTTCGTGGGTACATTTCTGTCAACCTATAGTATTATTCCCACCTAAGTTTTATATCAAAACAATTTTTGGAACTATTGGGGACAACCATAACTTAATATGTAAACCCAACTTCTGACCCCATAACTACTCTCGCCCTCTGGGGTGATCTAAGGTTCCAGTTGCAATATTAAACAATTCCTACAACAAATGCAAGTATTATAACTAATATATATAAATAATTTGAAATTTCTATTTTCATGATATTGCAATATACAACCTTAATGTTATGTAAATGTTAAGTAAAAAAAAATTTTATGTTAAAAATTTTTTTGATCTGTTTTAGTGAGAGCGTAGGGGTATTTATAGAGACACCCCACCATATTATTGTAATTAACAGTACCTCCGGTACATAAAATATAAAATAATATGAAAACAGATAAAATTTATTGCACAAATTTTAAGGAAACAACTGGCGTTGGTTCCTTAACCAATCAGAAACAAAGTGTTTCTGAAGGTAAGCTATTCGGTACTAAAGTATCTCATAGCACAGGCACCAGAGCCACTAAAGTGTCTTGGTTTAAGGTTAAAAATTGGCTAACGCTTGACAAGTCTGCGCGTTCTGCAATTTGTAACAAAATCAAACTCAATACTGATTTATCCAAATCAGTTGAGTTTACTGAGCCTACATCTAGCGATGAAGACTCTAACTTTTATGGTATCAAGTTCCTTGATAAATAAAAGGTAAGGGACTTTGTCCCTTTTTAATTCCTTATATATTGCGAGCGAGCACACTTAGCACCTCAGTGCACAATATGTGTGTGAGCGAGCAATACTAAAAGACTATTCATTTAATAATATAACACTAACTTAAATTTACAGACATGAACGAACTTTCAAACATACTATTAAACATATATCCAATACTAAAGATAACAATAGTACATTTATTTATAGCACTATTATTCTTTGGAGGTATAGTTCTAGCTATAAAATTACTAATTAGTTACACAATAGTATATATACTTACTGTAGTCTCATTACTGAGCATATATGTAGGTTATAAATTATATGTGCAATTAATTACTAATTTTTACAATAAGTAAATATATTCCCATATAGCTAGGCTTATTAGGGCAAGTTGTTAAGGTCTTGCCCTAATTATTTTATTAACCAACTTAAATTAATTGATATGACTGATAAAACAAAACCTATTAGCAAGAAAGAAATAATAGACAATGAAATACACAGCTCTAACATAGGTATAAGATTTATGGAAGATGCTATCAATGCAATGTATGATGAAGAAGATGATTATCATACAGGATTTTAGAATTAATTTCAACCACTTAAATTAAATAACATGACTAATAAAATGAAACAAAACTTTATCAATACAATTAATATGTTACCTCAAAATGAGGAATCATTTACATTACTAAAAGAAATGTGTCTTGAATATATGGAAGAAGTAAATGAATTAAAAGGCTGTATTCATAAGTAGTATTTACGGGGGTAATGTACTGCAACAGCGTAATCCTGAACATGATGATAAAAGGTTCGTAATCTAACAGAGTAAACTGTAGTAAATCATTAATAATTTATAATATATAATATTGAGAGATGAAAAAAACTGAACTATTACACCATATTTGTGAGTTTTATATAAACAATAATTCATTTGCACAAAAGACATTAGATGGAAACACAATTGTAAATAAAACAACTGCACAAGTATTTGAATTAAAAACTAAACTGTTAACTAAACTAAATAAATAATGAGGAATTTAAAAATAGGAATTATGGTATTCATATTAACAATGTTACTGATAACGTCATTAACATCATGTGGAGTATCAAAGTGCCCAAATGATAGTGGGTGGAGATTTACAAACATTAATAAATAAATAAATAGATATGGGAATGGATATAAATGGGTTAAACCCCACAATAATAGGTGATGAACCAGTCTTTCCAAAAGATTGGGATAAATTATCACAAAAAGCTAAAGATTGTTATAGAGAGCTTGATAAAGAATATCATATTGACAATCCAGGAGTATATTTTAGAGCAAATATATGGTCATGGAGACCAATGCATTTAGCTATTATAATGGCTAATGAATTACATCATTTAGATATTAGTCCTGATGTATTAGATGGAATGGGATATAATAGTGGTCATGGTTTAAAAACTCAAGATGAGTGTAATGCATTGGCTGAAGCTTTAGAGGATATGGTTGAAAATATGCACAAGAGGGGAGTAGAACAGTTTGGATTTAATCTAGGCATGTGGAATGATAGATCTTCTGTGAATAAATTATTATCTGATGGAGATACTGAAAAGTTAAATGAATTGTACCCAACAGGAGAACTAATTACTAAGTTTCCTGTTAAATTTAAAGATGATGGTAGCAAGATATATCCTTCACATGTTGTAGCAGTAGATCATGTTGAAGAGTTTATATTATTCTTGCGTAATTGCGGAGGATTTGAAATATATTAACCTTTAAAAACCCTTAACATGTATAAAATAACATTTGAATGCGATCTAATGGGAGATCATACAGCACCAATAAGTAACTTATGCGAAGTTGATTCAGTGTCATTTGATGACCAATTAACTGCACTTAAATTTATACAGGAATGTACAGTTCCTGTTACAAGGGAGAGCGAAATTTGCCCTTGGATAGCAGATAATTCTAATATATTCACAGAAAATAGGCCAATAGCAGAGCCATTTAGTGAAGTAAGAGATGAGATTGCTAACGCTCATTTAATCTTGAACGATCAAGATTTTAAACATTTAATTTAATAAACATAAAAAAAGAATATTATGGAAAATAATCTTAATAGTGGCACAATAGAGGCCCTACAACCAGGACAGACATTATTAGTGTCTGCAAGAAAAGTATCTAATGGTTCAAAAGTTCAGTTAGAGTTTGCAGAACAAATTGCGACAACTGACAGACCTATAAATGCATTAACTATATTAAATGCTAGTGATAGCAGATTTAGTAGTGGTGCAAGACGAGCATGGGTAACTGCTGAACCAGCTGATGCTTCTGAAAGATTTGGAATTGATTTCTCTGATGCTAATAAAGATTGGTATATGGGAAATAGAGGTGAAATGTTAGATTTAAACATATTAAATCCTTCATTAACTATGAATGGTAACCAATTATACTTCAAAGTTCAAATCGAAGAGTCTACTAAACCAACAGAATGGGAGGCAGACAATATTGAAAGAGCTGCTAAAAGAGCAGGTAAAGATGGTGATTTTATAACACATAATGGTGATTATATATTCTCTAGAACTGTAGTTTCTTTACTTGGTAAAGGTATAGCTGCTAAACACACTCTATTACAATCTGATACTAGTAAAGTACAAGTGACTGCTAATCAAGGCGTTGCGGTAGATGCTTTAGAAACAGAATTGGATGATATGGGACTATAAATAAATTCTTTATAATACTTGTGTATTATAAATAAATTGTTTATATTTGTTTTGGATTGTTGATTACAACCTAACTATTTTATTTTAAAAACCAAAACAAGTGTGTGTGATAAGGAGGGACCAAAAGTCTCTCCTTATTTTTTTCTAATGTTTAAACTAAGAGTGATGGGACATATAAAGAATATAAGTCAGATGATTCAAGATGGATCGTTTGATAACGAGTTTATACCAGCATATGAAAAAGCAGTAAATGAAAGACAACTAACATATATATACAGAGGATTTGAGTATGGTATAGACTATGCTACTAACATTGTTGATTTAGTAACCTCTTTTAGAGAAGGAAAAACTAAAGAAGAAGCTATTAAATTAATAAAAAAGTTTGAGTAATGATATATTATCACGGAAATAGAGGATTATCAGCAGAAATGACTTGTTGTATGAACGCAACAATGGAGTTTACAGTAAATTATTTATCTAAAGCAAAAATATTAGGCGTAGATACAGAGACTGAAGGCATGGATTTTACATCTAAGAAAATGATAATGTTTCAGATAGGTGATGGAACACATCAATTTATATTTGATACAAGAGACATATCTATTGAACCTTTAAGAGATATATTAGAAAGCAATAAAATTATAAAAATATTACATAATGCTAAATTTGATTATAAATTCATTAAGAAATGGGCTAATATAGAGCTATCTAATGTTTATGATACATTTTTAACAGAAAGAGTTATACATTGTGGTAAGAATGATGTTAGGTACGGGCTAAAACATTTAGTTCAAAAGTATTTTAACGAAGAGTTAGATAAAGATGTGAGGAATAAGTTTGTTAATCTTCAAGGCCAACCATATACTGATAGACAAATGAGATATGGTGCTAAAGATGTAGAATATTTAATTAACATTAAATCTTTGCAAGAACCACAAATAGCAAAAAAACAATTAGAGAATGTAGTACAGCTAGAAAACAAAGCTGTACTAGCATTTTCTGAAATAGAGTACAACGGATTAGATTTAGACGTAGACAAATGGAAAGGACTAAGTTATGAGTTTGAAGATAAATCTAGTAAGTTGTTTACTCAACTTGATGAAACAGTTTTAAATAGCCCCCAATTAGATAAGTTTGTGTTAAAGTATGTTCAAGGAGATTTGTTTGAGGATACAACACAGCTTAGAAAGGTGGGAGTAAATTGGGACTCACCTAAACAGGCTTTAGAGGTATTAAAAACAATAGTACCTAAATTAGAGAATGTTAATGGTAAAGAATTATATAAATATAAAAATAGATATACTCTTATTAAAAAATATATAGAGTACAAGGAGTACATGAAATTATGTACCTCATATGGTGAAAAGTTTTTTAAATATTTGAAATCTGATGGAAAGATTCATACTAATTTTCACCAAATACTAGACACTGGGCGTGTTAGCTCTAGCGATCCTAACATGCAACAAATACCTGCAGACAACAAATTTAGAAACTGTTTTATAGCTCCTAAAGATTGGGTATTTGTTAGCTCAGACTATGCAAGCCAAGAATTAAATGTGATAGCATACGGATCTAAAGATCCTGTGTGGATACAAGCATTAAAAGATGGTAAAGATTTACATAGTGTGTGTGCTGAACTAGTATATGGAAGTGAGTGGATAGATAGTGCTAAGGACGACTGTGTTTACATGGTGAATAAGTCTAAATGCAGTTGTCCTAGCCACAAATCTCTTCGTACAAATGTTAAAACAATCAATTTTGGTTTAGCATATGGTATGGGGCCTCATAAATTGAGTGACACTCTACAAATATCTAAGCATGATGCTGAATCTCTTATTAAAAAATACTTTGACTCGTTCCCTGCAATTGGAGGGTTTCTAGATAAGCTAGGTAATTTTGGTAAGAAGTACGGCTATATTAAAACATTTCCTCCTTACAATAGAAAGAGATGGTTTAGCGACTGGTATCCTAAAATATGGGACAACAGTGGATCTAGAATGGAGCTTGGGTCTATCGAGCGTGCATCAAAGAACACACCAATACAAGGTGCAAGCGCAGACATGACTAAATTAGCACTAACACTTATTCATGAATATATTAAAATGACTAAGGTTGATGTAAAAATAGTAATGACTGTACATGATCAGATAGACACAACATGCCATAAAGATTATGCAAAAGAATGGAAATTAAAAATGACTGAACTTATGGAATTAGCGGCTGTTCAGGTAGTAAAGAATGGACTACTTAAAGCAGACACTAACATTTCACCTGTTTGGCAAAAATAAATTAGTTATGAAATATAAAATCAACAAGGCTAGTCCCCGTCACAAGGAGACTATGCACATCATTGACGTTGTATCTAAAGCGTTAGGAATTCACATAAAGAAGCTTACTGGTAGACAAAGACAAAGAGAAATTGTAGACGCTCGTAGAGTATGTTATGCTATGCTTAAGAATAAGATGGAATTGCCTGCAATAGTAATAGCTGGATATTTTGATCAAGATCACTCAAATGTACTTTATCATTTAAAAAATCATGCAGATTTCTATAAAACTTATGATGATTATAAATTAAAGTATGATAGAGCTGAGAAGAGATGGAAAGCTACTGATTATGTAGAAGATGATATGCATGATTGC
>TARA_R110002074_G_scaffold106578_2_pt1 | contig 73819 bp, 73 predicted proteins | sample TARA_R110002074 | Tara Oceans TARA_R110002074 (sample SAMEA4397215) | marine metagenome | biome: Polar Biome; feature: [MIX] marine epipelagic wind mixed layer (ENVO:01000061); material: water (ENVO:00002006), including particulate matter (ENVO:01000060) such as... | depth 10-100 m
ACGAATTCACTAGTATTAGGGACTGTCATCACCTCCTTCGGACGTTTTTTTAGAAAGAAAAAATATCGTGAGCGGGATAAGATTCTATTGGTCAATAATGACAAACTGATTCTAAGCACCCGATAAATAAAGACCTATGAATAAATTAGCATCAATACTACTACTGCTAGTGGGGGTTTTCGGATTTGCACAAAGGGATACGATACAAGTATCAACTAGTGCAGCCGTGGTTATTTTTCCCACCGATATATCGGACCGGATATTAGGGGACGACCTCAATTTTTTTATGTCCGATCCCGAAGTAAACGGGAGCGTATTTTCTAAACGGATTCTCAAACTCTATTATAACGAGCGCTCCACCAAAGAAAAGGATTTCACTTTTTTAACGTTAATCACTCGTAACGGAAATTCCTACGAGTTTGTTCTTGAATTTAAGCGAGACCCGCTTCAGAAAACATGGTACATTAAACCTAGCCAGGCAATCACCAATATCCTCGGCTCAACAATACGTTCGGATTACCAAGGAAAGGGAATCTCAAATGATACTCCCTCTTTGAATGCATCACAAAGGTCCAATACCCAAGCTGGGATATCATATGCTGCAGTTGATCAAAAACAGGTGCAGTCAGAAGAGGAAAAAGACCTACCGACCAAAGAACTATATCAGAGCGATAGGATGGAATATTACCGGCTCCGCTCCTACTACATGCAATTTGACAAGGCTAAAGTGCCCCGATTCTTTGCACGCTCCGGAGATGTATTTTTATGGCTCAAAGGAGTGTATTTTAATGAAGACGAAATTTACCTGCAGCTAAAAATCGAGAATCAGGAAGGAATCGATTTCGATGTCAATTTTCTAAAATATAGTATTGCTACCTCCTATAAAAAAAGCAGCAGCAACCAAAAGACCGAAGCGCTACCGGTATACCAATATAAAATACCGAAAGAGGTAAAAGCCAATAGTGAAAACCACATTGTCGTGGTGTTTAAAAAGTTCTCTTTGGAACGTAATAAAGTACTAGTTGTCGATCTAGACGAGGAAAACGGGAACCGTAACGTAACGCTAGAAATTGACCACCACCTTATTAATAACCCTTTTAAAATTAAATAATATGAGAAAGGTAGCCCCACAGGCACTACTAGTCTTACTACTCATGTGCTTTGCTTTTTCCAGCACCGCTCAAAGCGGAGGAAATCTTGCCTCTTCGGTCGGGCTCAGCGGCGGATATGTCGAGGACGGCTACGGAGGGATGGTAACTTTTAATTTTCACCCCAACCGCTATAAATATTTTCAAGTAAGCATATTGGCCGCCTTTGCAGAGGACAAAGGAAGCTCGGACATTCCCTATAATATTTTTACCATTCAACCAGGTTTGTTCTACAGGGTCTATATCTCCCCGAAACGTAAAAATTTTAGTGTTCATCTTGGCGGTGGTGGCCTGTTCGGTTATGAAATCATAAACAACGGTAGTAACGAACTTCCCTCTGGCGCGATTATAGACGGCAGGAGTCAATTTATTTATGGCCTCTTTGCAGGAGCTGAAGCTGAAGTTGCCATAAGTAATGATTTTTCAATTCTGGTTAAAGCCAATGAATATTACCATATCAATTCAGATGTAGGGAGCTTTTACCCCTATGTAGGCGCTGGCCTGCGCTATTTCTTATTTTAATTAAAAGTGAGACCATGAAAAAATTTACCCCGTTACGCATCGTATTTGCAGCTATACTTTGTTTTGTTTTTATACTGGCATGCAGCAAGGACTTCGATAAAATTATCCAAGATTCATTTGAGTTTTCTTTTGTCTCTGATAATGAAGAAGAAATATTCGTTTTTGAACATTCAAAAACGGACTTTACCCTTGAACCCGAACGAGTGATTAACACCGTCCAGTACTTTATGAAATATAGTATCGAAAACGGCCGTGGTTATTACCTTTCCCCTGAAAATGATACCATTAGAGAAAACGATACCATAGCGGTTACCGATTTCAATATGAGTTTTAATTATGTGGCGATCGATACCGGAGCGCATCGGGTAAAAGTATTGGCTTGGGATTCCAATACCCTTCAAAAAGAAATTGAACTGAGTTATGCTACAAAATTTGCCAGTTTTAGTTTTCTGCTAGGTAAAGGAACGGACGATTTTATTATCAATTCAGAAAACCCTGTAAACGTAACGCTATTGCGCGATAAACTTACCGGTAATCCCAATAGTGGAAACGCAGAAGAATTTGAGGTCATCTATCAATTACAAAACGGAACCGGAACACTCTATCTTGATGGGAAAGCATACGGGGCAGGAACACCATTTACACTTCCAAAAGGGGTCAATGAATTTGGGTATAAACCTGAAACATTAGGGGAACATAAACTCACCATGACCGCCACAGCTCCAGACGGCGCAAAAATTACAAATCAGCTCAGCTTAACGGTTTCTAATCTGGCCTTTATTTTTAGGGCAACAGCTTCCGCTTCACAAGTAGAACTCAATACCAATCTTGCGGTTAATATCGACCTGCAGACACAAGACGAGCAAAGCGATATTACCTACGAAATCAGTCATTCTTTTGCCTCGGGCAGTCAAGGTGCTGGAACGGTTCGTGACCAAAACGGCGGCGTCATGAATCCTGGTACTTCACGAGCTATCGATCCGGGCAACTACAATTTTACCTTCCAAGATGATGTTCTTGGACAGCGTAAAATATATTTTGATGTACTGGATTCCAACGGCCAGACCAAAAGAGACAGCGTTGAAATAGAAGTGGCCAATATCCCATTTACCTTTAGTGGAAATTCAGTGAGCAATCAGGTTTTTGTCAACCAAAGGACACAGTTTAATTTCAATATTAAATCGACTGGGAATACTTCTAATATCGATTATAACTTAAGCTTTAATGGCATTGAGGGTAATGGAAAAGTAACGGGAGTTAACGGGAATACCATCCAAAATAATACGGACTATCCCGTTGATCTGGGGAATTTCTCTTTGTTTTATACCCCCGAGACTTTAGGCGCCCATAACATCAGCTTTATCGTTACCGATAACTTTGGGCAAGAGGTTGGCCCCGTTGAAATCGATTTGACCGCAAATCAGTTGGAACTTGATTTTTCAGCATCCGCCAATAGCAATGAGGTGCTTGTTGGTCAGCGTGGAACGATTTCTCTGAGCTTAATTGAAAAAGGGGATTACGACGGAGTGGATTACGAGCTGAGCTACTTTATTACTGGTGGGGCTGCAGCGCTTTTCAATGGAAATTCTTCCATGCCGCCAAGCCAATTTTTTACCGTAAACCCAGGGAGCTTCTCCTATGATTTTATCGGTGAACAGGCAGGCACGTATGTCATTAATTTTTTGTTACGGGATAGCAACGGCCAAACCTTAGAGGAAAAAGTAACCATAGTTGTAGGCAACAATGATTTTACAGTTACTATGACCCCATCCAAGCCCACCGAGTTTTCAAACCTTCCAGTGAATATTGTGGTCAATATCGATGAAATTCCCGATGGGGCAAACGACACATATCAAGCATTTTATTCCTCCAGTTTAAATGGACAGATGGTTGTAAACGGAGCCACTTATGGCCCAGGAGAAACCTTTCCCTTAAGCGCTGGAATTACAAATATTACCTATACCGGATCAGAATCGGGACCACATAATTTAGTCTTGAGCACGGAGTCAGGTTCCGATGTTACTAGAACCGCCAGTACGACCATTACCTATGACCAAGTAGATTTCTCCTTTACAGGCGGAGCTACAAATACCAGTATATCGGTCGGAGAGACAACAGCGCTTAATTTTAATATTACCGAGAGTGTGGGGTCATCCAGTTACAAGATGCGCTTTAGCCTAAACGGAAATGCTATTATTCGTGATGCAAGTGGAACTATAGTTAGTCCAGGAAACATCTATGATGTTCCCAAAGGAAATTTTGGTTGGACCGTGGAAGGAACAGATGACACAGCAGTATCCCTTGTTTTTACCGCACAAAATGATACTGGCCTAGAGAAGGATGTCACTATTTCTTTGCAAGTAGCCGCTAAGGATTACAATTTTGTGGCTTCCGCTACAGAGTCTTCAGCGAATACCGAAGTGCCTATTACCGCTAATTTCAACATTACTGAAATCGGTATTGGAGGTGATAGCTACCAGATGTATTACTCTTCAGGAAGTACCACCGGTAGTTTTGAATATAATGGTACCAACTATGGCCCAGGAGAAACGTTTGACGTACCCGTGGGTCCATTTACTGGAACTTATACCGGTATTTCAGCGGGAAATCACAATGTGAATTTTACCGTCCGATCTTCTTCGGATGTTACCAAAACGGAAGGTTTTACCATTAATTTTGATGTATATGAAGAGCCTTTTACGCTTAACATCAGTCAATCATCACAGGATAAGTATATCACGGTGCCGTTTGACCTTACAGCCATTGTAAATGCAACGGCTGGACATGAGCCATCGGTTACCTACACCATGAAATTTACCTTTACTGGAGCAAGTGCTGGAACGATACGCTACAAGGGAATTACCTATCGTGAGGGCGAGAACATACCCCTTGATTTTGGTAGTGCGCTGATGTCCTTCATTCCTGAAACGGAAGAGAACTTTAACATCGATATCACAGTTGAAAACTCCACAGGGCAGTCACAAAGCGTTAGTGAATTTGTAACCATGTTCAAAAAACCTGTCGTAGCGGCCAAAGGTGAAAAACACAATATCAATTGTGGCGGACTCAATGGATGTGATTACGAAGTACGTATCTACACCTGTTTTGATGCAAATTGCTCAGAGGCCTACAATGGGTCAACTATAGAACAGGTTGAAATCAGAATATTTAATAGACAAGATAATCGATGGGACACTAAAGTATTTAACTATAACGATGCCAAAGGTGATGGCGTGAATCGGTATTTTGAACTAGAGAAAGAACCTAGTGAAGGGAAACTTAGATACCTAGATCAGGATTATGAGGTAAGGGTACGCGATAGTAATGGACAATGGAGTGAAAGTACTTCGGGATTTATTGTGCGCGTATAATAATATAGGGAGTCCTGTATATAATTATCGTTTTTTGAAGGTATAGGTAATCACCACATCGCTGTCGTCTAGGAAATCCGCTTGATCCACCACAAGGCGATCAGTGGTAAACTCGATGATGATCATATCGTTTCTGTTGTCAAAACGAATGATCTCATTATCGATCAGTTCGTACCTGTCGGATTCTACGTTGCTAAAGGAATCTACTTCACCACAGCTCAATCCATTTTCGTTGAGGGAATACGCATTTTTTTCACCCACTTCTCTAGCGGCAAAAACAGTGATATTATCCTTGATACACTGACGGATCTCATTCGTATTATATAAATCTACATTTACGGTATTATCCCCATTGATATCCACGGCGGTATCCGACATGATGGCTTCATATTCCCATTGTCCGAAAAGCGCCTGGTTTCTATCCGAACCAGTTACTTCATCATCGCTTTTATCACAGGCGGTAATTGCCGTTAAAACAGCAAAAAATAAAATCTTATTTTTCATAATTTCGGATAAATTCAACCTTATAAAGGTACAAAAACGGGAGGTGTATGTTTTAAAAAAAGACGACAATTTTAAGGATCAGAGCATCAAATAACGTGCTTATTTAATTTCCCCTTTGCTTATAGAATACAAAACTTATTTTTTATAAAAGAGTCAATCAAGGGCGTATCCATGAATTTGGAATATTTCCAAGTCAGTTCTATCTTGGCCTTATATCAAAAATAGGCCAAAATATAATATCAGAGATTATTAGTAAAAATGTCAGGTTTAACTTGATGTTTTAAATCTCAGAAGCGAATTTTCAAGATTAAACTACTATCATACTTGACAAAACTCTTCAGCATTGTCAGATTTCATAATTACGTATACCTTTCAAACTCTTTACAAAAAGCGGATTTTGTAAGGAGTATGACTTTTCTGAGGTATATTACATGGAGGTAAACTGCCATTCTGAAACCATGGTCAAAAGGCGTAATGTAAAGAGTTCTGAAAGATAGACTAAGAACTTCGTTAAAGTCCTGTATATCTTAAGTAGTTCAGTTCTTTATATGATGGATTTTTTTATGAAGTCTTGGTCAATATTAACCTTTTCAAAACCTGTCCTCATAAGTGTTTCATAATCTTTTTTAGAATACATGTGCTTGTATAATATATCATAAGGCTGGGCCACGGTAGTCTTGGAACCTAATTCATAATCCCTTTCTAATTCAATGAACAAATCAATCAGCTTAACCTTTTTATCTTTTATTAGCTCCTGCATTAAATGCACCAATATTGTTAACATGTTTGGATAGTACGGGATAGGTTTGGTTATATCGGGTAGTGAGACTTCCCAAGAGCTTATTCCTTTATCACTATTAATTAATTTAGGCGGAATTAATTGGCTTCCTTTTATCAAAATTATTTTTACAGTTCCTATGGAATCGATAAAGTCTAAGTCATCAAAGGTTATTTTTAATTCGGAAAGTAAAACCTGAAAAATTGCACAAAACTCTTCTCCAAGGATGTTAGATTCGTAATCATTTTCAAAAGTTATTTTCCAAAGAAGACCGAAAGAGTACCACTGAATAATTCTTTCTTTCCCAATATCATTCAAAGGAAAATCAACTAACTTAGATTTTGAGACTTCATGCAGCTTAGAACTATCCTTTATGTGAAGTTCAAATTCTTTAATGAACATAGCCATGAACTCGTCCTTAAGCCAACCTAAATCATTCATTTTTCCGTCAATCAATATTGTTAATTGCGGAGAAAATACAGGTGCTGCATGTAGAATAAATGCGTAATCAATTAATGTCCTTCTTAAATCTTCGTTCTGCTCAATATCCCAATCAGGATCGAACTCTCCTTTTGCAGTGATGTATCTTTCAAAGTCCATAATACAACTCACCCATGAACCTTGGTTAAAATCATAATGAAAAATCAAGCCAATAGATGTTGTTGCTTTTTTTAGTAGACTTTCATCTTGTATTGCGATATAAAAACTAGCTAGAGCATAATATTTAGCCGCCATATTTAAACCTAATGCATTGTAAACTTGACTTACATTCAATAATGCTAACACAAATCCTTCGTGAGTTTCTTCTTGAAAGAGCAATAGTTTTGCATTCTGAAAATGGTTTAAAGCTCTAAGTAGGTTTTTAGGATTCGATGAATGTAAGTACTTAATCCCTCTATCTCTATGTACCTTGGCAGCTGAAAATTTCCCCTCTCTTTTTTCAACTAACTTGGCCAATTCACTACTTACTTCTTCAAATTCTTGGATAATCTCTTGATAGTTTTCTGCCAAATCTTGATCTATAAAAAAGTCTATAATCCTATTTACAATATCGTATAAACTCGAATAGTTGTAAAACTTCGCTTCTGAAGAGTAATTTATAATTTCTCTAATTGTAGAAAGGCCTTCTTTAAAGCCTTCATCCCTTTCTGCTTGCCCCCAGTACTTAAGGTTCATCTGAAGAAAAGCTAGAGATTCAAGAAGTTTACATCTTTTTTCAATTAAACAGGATGTAATAATACCAGATATGTATGCTTCAATTTTGTTAGTCCATTGATGTAAACTGCTGTCTGGTAAAATAACTAACTCAGCACCATCTGCGGCCCTTAAAATTGAAATTAGATTTACCGCATCCCCAATACTCACTGGGTCATTTTGACTATCTGGAACTAATTCGAAGTAATTTTGAGCATATTCATTAATTGAGCCATCGTCATTTCCCTTGAACTTGAATTCTAGTGTAGGTCTAAGTTTGAGAAAAATTAATTCATATAAAATGTCTTTTTTGCAAAAATCGGCAGTTCCCTTATCTTCCAGTAGGTTTCCTAGAATAGTTTTCCATTGTTTTTCATCACCTTCCAAAAATGGATTTTGCCTGTAAAATCTTGAAAGTCCGATTATTTCATAAATCTCACCTATTACGAACTTTCCACTTAGGTCATAATCTTTCCATTTATCTCTCTCTTCGTAATACCATTTTTCATCTCCTCCTTTGGCTTCAAGAACTATTCTTTCTAAAACACTATCGGTTAGTAGCCTATCTTCAGGTAATTCTTTTGTTGCACATTGACTTATATGAAAATGCAAACCATGAATAATGCTATCCGAAATGCTAGGGTCTATCAAATATGGGAGTTTGAGTATTAGAGAATTAATGGCATTCAAACTTTGTGACATGGATTGTTCTGGTTCTACGTTCCTAAAAATCCATTTTATCGATTTGGTGAAACCTTCCCAAAATTCTCTACTTTCCTTTACATTGGTAAAGACCTCTTTCGACTTCCCTACCTGTGGGGAATCATCCTTTGTCGAATCTATGTAGTCGGATACAATTGCTTTGCATTTTTCAATACATTTTTCCAATAAATCTCCTTTTAATTCGGACTGATTCTGGTGCCATTCTTTTAATAGAATAGCATCGTTACCGGGGTATTGCCTTGCTATGTTAGAGTTTGCTTCGAAAATGAATTCTACTTCATCAAGAATATATTCCCCTTTACAGTAGAGGCTAAAAAAATGGGAAATGGTTTTTGTAACTTCTTCACTCGCAAAAGAGAAATTACTTGAGTATAACTTTAATTGCCTAAATTTTGATTTTAAGTTCGTTAAATCTCTTTCAAAAATGTCTTCTTCATAATCATAGTAGACCACAACTCCTTTTCCATTAAGCTTGTTCTGTAGCCAAATTTCTATTGTCCGAAGTTTTTGATATTCATATCCTCTTTCCGTTGCTGTTGCATCCGTATTTTTTTGAAAAATATTTAAAGCTGTTATAGAAGACATATGTCAGGAAAAATACAAAATTTTGTAAGGCCTTCGATTATTTTATAGATAAAAAATCTCATTACTACTTTAATAGTTATGTGAGGTTTGTCTTTTTAATTTGTATATTTTTGATGAGCAACTAACCGGAAATAAGTGTGTCACAAAATTTTGATTGGAATAACATAAGGCCTTTTAACGGTTCTCAAAAGGATGGATTTGAGGAGTTGGTCTGTCAATTGGCCCGAAATACGAAAATAGAAGAAAGTCGATATTTTGTAAAAAAAGGTAACCCTGATGCAGGTGTTGAGTGCTTTTGGAGATTAAATAACGGCGATGAGATTGCATGGCAAGCTAAATATTTTACTGCCCCATTAACAAATGTGCAATGGAGTGAGCTGGATAAATCAGTCAAAACTGCGATTGTCAAACATCCATGTCTTAAGAAATACATCATTTCTATTCCACAAGATAGAGCAGATGCTCGATTGAAGGATCAAAAATCATTTCTTCAAAAATGGGAAAAAAGGGTTGAGAAATGGGAGAAATGGTCCTTAGAAAAAGGATTGAATATATTATTTGAATATGAAGGGAGTTCGGAGCTCCTTAATAAACTTTCGCAACCACAAAATAATGGTAAAACTTATTTTTGGTTTAATGTATATGAATTTACTGAAGTATGGTTTAAGTCACAAAATGAGTCAAAAATTGCGGATTTAGATGCCAGATATTCACCTGAAGTTAATGTGGAACTTGATATAAGTTATGTATTCAATGGTCTTTATTTAAATAAAGATTTTAGAAACAAAACCCATCTTCTTTTAGTCTTGATAAATGACAAATTCAATGATTATCTATTTGACTTAAACACCAAAGAATATGATTTCTATTTTCAAATTGTCAATAAAATTCACAAAGAATATATTGAAGCTATTACAGCGTTAGATATTGAAAATACCCAGTTATATTCTAAACTAGTCAATATAGTTAAATTAACTAGGTCAAAATTACTTGGGTCAAAATCTGAGGTTTTTGATGTGCAATATAAAAGTTCTGACCATCAATTAAAAAATGATAGAATAAAACCTGATAAGCTAGGAGAAGGTTTCAAAGAACTAGAAGGCCAGCTTTATAAGATAATTAGTGCTTATCATAATTTTGATGCCAAACTAGCTGAAAAACCTTTACTGATTATCGAAGGTGAAGCCGGAACAGGTAAGTCACATTTGATTGCAGATACTGTTAATTCTAAGTTTACTAAAGGAGAGTTCAGTATTATTTTGTTAGGGCAACATTTTGTAAGTGGAAATATTTGGACTCAAATTCTAAATGAAATAGGTGTACAAATTGGAAAAAACGAGTTTTTGGGTGCTCTTAATGCCAAAGCCGAGTCAATAGGTTCTCGAATTGTAATTTATATAGATGCAATAAATGAAGGTGAGGGGAAATACATTTGGAAAGAACGGATAAAAGGATTTATTAAAGATTTTCAAAACTATAAGTACTTAGGCCTTGTCTTTACTATTAGAAGTACATATAAGGATATCGTGCTACCAGATGGCATCTATAATGATGTACATCATTTTGAACATAGAGGTCTAGGTGAAAACACCAAGCAAGCGGTACAAGTATTTTTTGACTACTATAAGCTGCAGGAACCACCTATTCCAATTCTCAACCCCGAATTTTCTAACCCCCTATTTTTAAAATTATTCTGCAAGGGACTACATGATAATGGACTTAGGAGAATACCAAATGGTTACGAAGGTATTTCGACTATTTTCGAATATGTTATCAAAGCGGCTAATAAGTCTATTTCTGCAAGATTAGATTATGACTGGAGGGTATTAAACCTAGTACAAGAGTCTATAGATTTACTTACACCTGAAATTACTAAGACGACTTCTTTTGTTCTTACCAAGAACGTAGCCTATAAACTTTTGACAGAAAAAATGAACGTTCATGTTAACAATAGCAGGCTAATCCTTTCTGAATTGATAAATGAAAGTGTGTTGACTGAGAATGCTTTATTTAATAGGGAAACCGGGAGATTTGATAACGAATCTATTTATTTCTCTTATGAAAGATTTGGAGATCATTTGATTGTTAATTCTATCCTTAAGCACGAAAAAACTGAAATAACAAAGAGCAAACAAATTCTAGCAACTAGCAGATTCTATGACTACATTGATAATAATCAGTCGATGAATCTTAATTCAGGAATTATTGAAGCATTGTCCATCCAGCTTCCCGAAGTTGTTGGATACGAATTATATGAACTAATTTCTGATAATAAAGTTTATGATATAGGAGAAGGTTTTTTAAAAAGTTTAATATGGCGAAAGCCAGAATCAATTACCGAGAAAGTTCACGATTACATCAACGAATACATAATTAATATAAATGGGTTGGATGAACTTTTTAAAGACACTTTAGTTCAGTTATCAATAAGAAAAGATCACTATTTCAATTCACGATTTTTAGACGCATTTCTTTTTAAAATGAAGATGAATGAACGTGATTTATATTGGACGTTGTATATAAATGAATCCGAGTATAGTCCACCATTTGAAATGGTTAAATGGGTTAGGGAAAGAGAGGTCATAAGCAGCATAGATGAAGAGACGATAAGATTATTGTCTTTGATTTTATCTTGGTTTTTAACTTCCTCTAACAGAGAATTAAGAGACAATACCACAAAAGCCTTAGTTAGGTTATATGAAAATGATTTAAAACTATTTACGGATCTACTTCGTCACTTTGGCAAAGTAAATGATTTGTACATATTGGAACGACTTTATGCCGTTGCTTATGGTATATCCCTTAGGTCATTTGATGTGGATGGATTAAAAGTATTAGCTGAATATATTTTTGAGGAGATATTTAATGGGAAGGTTCCAATTGAGAATATATTACTCAGAGATTATGCACGTGGAGTAATTGAGTATGCATACTTTAAGAAAATATTACCAGAGATAGATATTCGTAGCATAAGACCCCCATATGGTAGTAAACTGCCGAGTAAGATTCCAACCGAACATGAGATAAAGATATTCGAAAAAGAAACAGGAGTTGATACTGAAAAATCTCGCCATGAAATTACCCAATCCAAGCTATATGGTCTTGTAATGGGCACGAGTGATTTTGCTCGTATGGAAATTGGTATTGATTATAATAATAGTTACCATTCGCAATATTCCAATATAACTATCGAATCTAAAATTGCTTACGACAGGTTTTACTCGGAAAGCTCAAAAAAAACTAAAGAAAGTCTTACTCACCTTCTAGGTTTTGCTAAAGATTTGTACTCAAGAGATTTGAATCCAAAATTAAAGCCAAAATTACAAAACCTGATAGAGAAAACCCTTGAAGAAACCTTTGAAAATTTGTTCAAATTGTCTAAAAAGAAGTCCAAATTACTTGCCGAGTATATCAGAAATTCGGGGAAATCCAAGAACTATTTCAAAGGACGATTCGACATGTCAATTATTCAAAGACTAATGATAGTTGATATTTTCGATATTTATGAGTGGGATTCAAAATACTTTTCGAACTACGACCATAGGAAAATCAACTATTTTTCCAAACATGATTTGAATAAAAAAGAGGCCATTGGCAAAAAATATATTTGGATGAGTTATTACAAATGGTTAGCAATTCTTTTCGATACAAACCTAATTGAATCTGACTATTCACAGAATGATAAATTTAATTTATACAAAGGTCCTTGGATACCATTTAAAAGAGATATTGACCCTACAATGTTGATTAGATATTCTCACCATGAAGAGAATTATGAAAAACGTAAAACTACCTTTTGGTCGCCCGATAATGTAACTAGTTTTAAGAATCAAAATGATAATGATTGGTGTTTTGATAAGGAAAGTCATCTTTCGCCAAGAAACTTAATTGAAGTGTGTGATAAAAAAACAAAGTGGTTAAATTTATTATGCTATGCATCTTGGGGTGAGGAGGATTATGTTAACGGAAAAAAAAGAGAAAGTTGGTATCATTTAAAAAGTTACATCATAAGAAAAAAGGACAAAGAACATACTATTAAGTTTTTAGAAGGTAAGCGTTATTTTAACTCGGCTATTCGAAATGAATTCCAGTCTTATGAAGTATTTAGTAGAGAGTACTATTGGAGTCAGGCTTTTAATGAATGTACAGATGATGCCGATTGGGGTCCCATTTATAAAGAATCTGATTTGGAGGCAAATGAAGGCGTAATTACTTCCGTTGATTTTCACTGGTCCGAGAAAGCGGATTTTTCAAAGGATGCAAATATTAGTATAACCAGGCCTAGTAGATTTGTTTTCAACTTGATGGATTTAAATTTCGGAGATAATGAACATTGTTTTTATAATCCTAAAGGAGAACTGCTAGCTTTTAACCCCGCTGTAGAGTATCAGAAAGGATTTGAATCATTGCTAATTAAAAAAGAGGATTTTTTAAATAAACTAGATGAAAATGAATTAGATATTATTTGGTTAGTATTAGGAGCAAAAGAAGTTATTGGATCCCATAAGATTATTCATGAATCACAAGTTAATAATGTTTTCTATTTTAATGAGAATAGAGAGCTTCAGGGTGATATTAAATTAGTTGAACCTGATTGGAAGAATTAATGTTATTTCAAAATCTTTTTAAATAGTTTCTACATATGATTTTGAAAATAACTGCAGCTGTTCAAAAAGAGAAAAACAAACAATTAACGTGATAATATCAATAAATTAAAACAAATGATATTAGTGCATCCAACGTGGTTGGAATTAAAACCGAATGAAAACTATGATGGAAATCAAGAGAATTTCATCGAATATTATGAGCGTGTCATTAGTTCAAAATTTGAGTTGGGAAGTTTTCCAAAAGAAGTCTATGAGCAATGGATTCATCCTCATCACAAAAACTTTGATACTCTTAAAAATTACTCTTGGATAGATTATGGATTAATTGAATTTGAGAAAGTTTTTTGGAATATTGAATCCATAGAAAGCGTAAATGTGATTGAACGGGCTCAATCCTATGTCAATCTAAGAGCAAGTTATAATGAATTCAATGAATTTTGTTGTAAATCTGAAGACCTTGAATACTGGAAAAGCTGCGGGACTTGGAGAACGCCACCAATTATATTGGATGTAAATTCCTTAAATGATGAATTGCCTAATTGGAGTGAGTTGAGAAAACCGTACCAACTTGTTGAAGGACATTCACGATTAGGTTACTTGAAATCAATGAATAAAATCAAATCTGGCGGATCGTATAAAATGGCAGATAAACATATACTTTTTTTAATGAAAAAACGAGGGATTGAAAAACAAGACAAAAAGCTATAATTAATAATAAAAAATAGCTCTCAATTAATGTTTAAAGAACTAACCCAAAAGGATGTAATTCATTCAATACAGGCTTAAAATTCAGCAGCCAATTGAACTTTGGATTCATACTCTTTACAGAACGCAGGTTTTGTAAAGAGTCCAAAATTCTAGTTTGATATAACTATTCATTGATCTAGCTAGTTCTAAGGAATCTCAATTTTCATATTTATTATGCCAAGTAATTTCAAACTAAAAAGCTAGTAATCAGCAGAGTATTTTTATACTCTACATAACATAATACTACGCATAATGGCTTCCACTCAATAGAAACTCAGAATCACTTCTCTATTTTTTGAAGACTGATTTTTCTTTTATTCATCTATGATTACCCAGTTATGCCAGGAAGTCGATTTCTGGCCACTCCCCTACTCTTTTTTAGATCTCACTCGCGCTTTACCCTGCACTGCCTTTTTGTAAAACAAAAGGATGTAGGAATAATCAAAGATATTTTGTCATAGGAGTACATAATGTATACTATTCAATATATGGCAACATATTAGGGTCGGGTTGTTGGTCCCTTGGTTCGGCATGCCTTTCCTTTTTTTCTTGTGTCCTTTTGAAAAATTCTCAATAGTATGTTGCCATTGTTTTGTTTGGCTTTGTAATATGCTTCTGCTTTTTTGATAAAGCGGCTGTAGAATCTTTTACAATCTAAAATGGTTCAATCAAATTACTCTCAAATGTATGGCAATATATTAAGGCCGTTTGCTCTTGGTGTTCTTGGTTCCTTCCTTTTCTTTTAAAATGTGCTCTTTTGAAAAATTCTTAATTAGTATGTTGCCATACTTTAAATTATTATTAAGAATATCTGCATTTTCATTTCACAAATACTTTTTTTATTTCTAATTTCACGATGAGTAAGGGCTGGACACCTTTGCTTTCTATAATAATTGAGTTTAAATATGATTATTAAACTACCTGTAAAGGCAGAGATACACTCTTTGCCGGTACGTTCACTTCGTGACTCGTATAAATGCCATGAACGATACGTGTATCTTTTGGGCATTATCTATTACAAAAACAAAACAGCTGGCCATAGTCAAAATACAGGCGTTGAACTTTCAAGCGATGTACTACGTGATTTATTTGGTGGCGTTTATAGCTTTTATATCAATGGGCTTATAGCTGCAGAATATATAGTTCCCGTTAACGCACCCTACTCTTATACCCTTACTTTACCAACTGGCGAAAAGAAAACAGTACATTGCAAAGGCACCTATAAACTCAGTACTTCTCATGTTGGTACCAATGGTACCCAGCAAATATTCAAAGGACATTCAAAACGGTATAAACTCAATACGCGATTTTTCGGTATCAAACCGAATCTGAAGGATTTTCAGATTCAAAACCCAATCTTAATTAGCAAATTGGATAAGGTTCAAGCGCAATACTCTAAGAAAGTATTAGAGAATTTTGCGCCTGCTCGTAAACAAAACACTTGCATTAAAACCCTAAGCATACAACCGGATGTTTGGGAATTTATCAATACGAAATATCCCAGAGAAACACTACTTAAAACTGCCAAATATCTCAGAAGCAATCTTGGAACCAAAGAACGATTAATTGGTTTTTTGAGAACCCTTAAAAACAATAGATTAACCCAGAAGAATGTTTGCGGTATTATGAAGGCGCACGGTTTAGACCCAATGCATGCTACGTTCGGGCATCAAAATATTGAAGCAGCTCTACGGCTCTATTTTAAGCGGAAATACAGAACATTGATCATTGAAAAAATTGAAGCTATTGGTCGTGGTGAGCACGACTTTCTACGTTTTGCCTATGATAACAAAACCAATCGACTTTTTACCCTGATAACCGAAACGCCAAAGGATATCATGCCTTTTGTACGTATGGATAATGAAATTTTAGTTGAGATTGATGGCAATAATACCCAATGGTCCACTACCATTGATTATTTGAACCAGGTATTTCGCATCGGTGCTTTTTATAAAAAAGCATATGAGGCGCTTGATGCTAATATTAAACAAGCTAAAAAAGACAAACAGTTTTATAAAGTGGAGCCTATTTGCTTAAATCAATTGCATGATTATATTTTTGAGCATCACCGGATCAATTTCAAAAAGGAATTATATGACCTGCATCTAGCTCCAGAGATTAGGTATAAGGGACAAACCCATTTAAACCGGTACTTAAAAGAACTATTTCTTAGCTCTAATCTTTGGTATAAAAGGCTTTCTCATGAATTGGAGAATCTTAAATTTTCCATGGACACCAATGGCTTTAGAGACGATATACTAAAAATGGTGAAACTAATTTCTCCAAAATATCCAGGCGAACGTATTAAAAAGGATTTATTGGCTTGGGTTCTTTTCGGCCCCTCCCCTTTTCCGTATTACAAAGACAATACCGTGGTGAATGCCTTTGGAAAGAAATACCGTAATACCCTGCAGGCTTTGATGGCTTTAAAGAACAGAGGTTTTGACCATAATAAGTTTGGATATAGTTCTTATGAGCGTTGGAAACTATTATCGATTATCAATCAACGAAAAGAAGCCTCTATTTTTATTCTGGACGCTACAGCTAATATCAGCGAACCCTTTCTAACCAAACACGATGCCCTTTATGTTAAGGAAAGTGATGCCGATGTTGTTTACAAGAAGCTTCAATTGGTTCTAAAGAATAACCGTTCTCGGCTTAATGTATCTATGACTAATATTTATGATAGATACTGGCGTGACAGTGTAGTTGCTGAAAAGCAGCATGTATCCGGAAATGACCCTAACAAGGTGATTGAAATAAGTGCTCGATTAAATAAACATACTAGACTATTAAAATCTACCGCCTAGTTTTTGTCGTTCATCTTTTTTAAGATAAGCTCAATGGAAGCATACGCATTACTGCCCGGTTCTAAGTCAGTAAGTAGATCTGCAAGCACATTCTTATCATATAACCTTTGAACCGTTCCGCTGTCCTCTACACGTAACATTGAAATATCATCTACCAGTCCAAGTAATTTATTGGAAAGAGATACCACAGCCTCAGAATATCGGTCTATCTGTTTTTCTTTCTTTTTTAGTTGCTTGTCTTTTTGGCGTGATTGCTCTAAAAGATATTCTTTGAAATCATTATCAAAAGAAGCTTCCTTTATAGGAGCAGTTGCTTTTTGTATTTGTAGTTTAAGCGTTTGACGTAATTCCCCCTGGTTAGTGCCGTCTATTCTTAGATAGATCGTAACTAGATTAATGAGGTCTTTTGAAAGTGTTTTTTTATCGGATAACTCCAAATCATTAAGAGCGCGAGAAACAGTTTTAATATGTTTATCGCTATTCTTAGATAATATGTTGATAGTAGCTTTATCCATAAAACCAAAAAAAGCGCCACGTGGACTGTTGTAGCGCTTTGTTATTTTCTATAATAATTATCATTCTAAAATGATTATCGGGTCAAATTTAAAATAAAAGAAGCTATTAGCAAAATATTTAGACAAATATTTGTCTTTTATGGACAAATAATGGCTTTATGATTTGTTAATGCAATAAAAACAGTGCTTAACATAATTTTACTTAGACATATATGTGTGTCAACTTTAGCATTTGCCCTTCATTATAAGAAATAATTTAGGTAGAACCTCCCCTACTCAAGTTCGCTACAATTTATTTAATCATTTACATCATTTTATACATATAATACATTTTAAATATTTAATTCATATAATTGTTTTGTAGGCGATTGCTTTTTAGTCTACTGCTACTCTTATCATTTAATATATTTTATTCATTGTAATATTTTAAACAATTTAATTAGTATAATACATTTTAATCATTTGTGCATAAAACAATACAAACATTGAATACATTTTATATATTTATATCGTTGTATTTATTTAATACATTTTAATCATTTATGGATAAAATAACAAAATTATTGAATATATTTATATCGTTGTATTTATTTAATATATTTTAATCATTTATGGATAAAATAAAACAAACATTGAATACATTTTATATATTTGTTTCATTGAATACATTTTAATTGTTTTATTCTTTTAATTCATTGTATAAATTTTAATCATTTATTATAAAAATATTAAAACGAATGATATTATCCCTTATCAATCAAAAAGGTGGCGTAGGTAAAACTACCAATACTATTCATCTAGGTGCCTGCCTAGCACAAATGGGAAAATCCGTGCTTTTAGTGGACTTCGACTCCCAGATGGACCTTACCCATGGTAGTGGCATACGAGATCCGCAATACACCATTATTGACCTATTAACGGGCTCGGATAAGAAGTTTAGGATACGCACACGCGCCGAGAATCTTTCCATACTCGCAGGTTCGTCTGATTTGACCGCAGGAAGATTTAAAAGGGATAGTCTTAAAAAAGCATTGGAGCCCCTTAAAGCACACTTTGATTATATCCTGTTGGACTGCCCTCCGGAGGGAATCAATTCTTTTTCGCTTTCCCTACCCGAGATAGCCCTGAACGCTTGTGATAATTTCTTGATACCCCTTTTTCCCAATGAATACGCTGTTAAGAATGCCAATAGTTTTATGGGCAGGGTTATGGAAGTAATTAAACCCAAAAACAAGAAGCTCGTGTTTTCCGGCTTTTTCTTTGGCAAGGTACTGGTCACTTCCAAAAAGCATAAGATATATTCTGAAATGATGGAAAAGGTTGCACCAAGTCTGATGTTCAAGAATTTCGTGCGACAAGACAGTCAGGTGGAGCACGCAGTTAGTGAAGGGATGACCATTTTTCAATTCAGCCCCAATTGTAGGGCGGCAAAAGATTACAGAAAACTAACCAAGGAATTTATTAAACGTACCAAGTAATGGCAAAAAAACAAAAGGTAGTTGAAAAAGAATTTACGCTCGATTTAGGTAATATTGGGAAAATTGCCAACGAAAAAGAAACTCCGAAACAGGAAACCAAACCCGAAAAAAAAGAACCAAAACCAAAACCAACAGTAAAAAAAGAAGGCAGTAGGAGGGAAGTGGCTAAGGAAGAACCTAAAGCCGTTGTCAACTCCAAAACAGAAGACATAAACAAAAGACAGTTAAGATTGGTGGTAAGCAAAGACCACATAACTCAATTTGAGGACCTTTTTAAGCGCTTTGTGGAACAAACAGAGACGTATTGGGTAAATACCTCTCGGGTTCACATATTCGTTCTAGGAACGCTTTATTTAAAGCAGAAGTACACAACTACAAAAACCTACCACGAGGCACCAGCCGATTTTATAAAATTCATATCTCGAAAGGGTAACCGTTTGAAGTCCCCAGAATCTACCCTGCGTAAGATGGAAGCGACACCTATGTTCTTTGAGATGGACCCTGAAATCTTTCAGGCCTATTTTAGTATCATTTATTCTTTTCTTTTAAGCAAGAATGACGAACACAACCTTTCTTACAGCGCCTCGTATTTTTTCAAAGATTTCATAGACCTCTTGGAAAACAGTTTTAAATCATTCTGCAATTTTGGAAAGAACAACAGCTAATAGGCAATGTTAACGGTGCTTAGTGGGAAAAGTACTATGCTTGTTTGTTAAACATATAAATCATTTATTGATAAATTATATAAATGATTAATTAATTTTTTAACTTGAATTCTCATTTTATTCATAACAAGAATAGAAAAGGGGAGTGCTTATTTTTTGAACTGGTCTACTAAAGGTTTTTCATCCCTTTGCTATTTTTCTATAGGTGTAAACTTCTTAATCAAAATGAAACAGGATAGGGTCGTTTCATTTGAACCTAATCCGGCTATCCATTATATCTTATCAGAATTTTTTCTTCGCCTTTGGGCTGACTCAAAATTCAGTAAGGATGCCATTACTATCACGGGGGTAAATAACGACAGTCACACTTTAACCCTTAATTTACCCTAAAAAGCAACGATATAGAATTAATACTTTATTTCATTTATATAATTTATGTATAAATGATTATATTTTATTTCCTGTTATATATGTTGAAAACGTATCCTTAAGGTAAGCGTCTAAGGGATTTGAGCAAATGGATAAAATCAACCTAATTATTTGTTTTTAGGATCTTACCATTCTCTATTTTTCCAACAATACAACGGTTCATGATAATCCTGGGTGTCGGAATTTCTCTTCATAGCATCAAATGTACATTCTAAACAAATTATATCCCCATCCTCAATATATGGTTCCACAATAATCTCCACATCCCTTGCCAATGCTAACATGGATTTGTGAAACGCTACAGATTCATCTGGCCCCAGACCTTCTTCTTCTTTTAGCCCCTTTGCCTTAGCATCTATATCCGGAACAAACATTTCATGTATTGCAGCTACGCTTTCTTCAGTCCAGATTTTTTGAAACCACCTTTCAAACGTTTCTTTTTTGTTATACCATTTGGGATATTCGGTTATCCTTTACAATTATTCCCAAGTACATCATGGATTAATTTCTTGTAACTATACTATATATTTTTCTGTTGGAACGCAAAACCATCTTGTACTTCCCGTATAGTTATGCCCCGTATAGGGCATAAGCTACTTCTCCAGGATCTGGACAAGCTTCCCTGGCTTTCGAGCTTGCTTATTTAATTCTTTGGCAACTTCTGTTTTACTGAATGCTTCCCTACACGGGTATTGGAATACCGTCCTACTTCATGCGCAATGAATGTGAGGATTGTTGAAATACCCTAAAAAATAGCAGTTTCTACTTCCTTGATTTTTACGCCTGCAGCTAAAATCCACGTCGCATACACGCTCCCATTTTTCGGGCTTATTCAACCATAATCCTCCCTAGGTAAGGCGCCAAGATAGGACGATATCAAATTCAACACTATGAAGGAAAAATTCAAAGAACAGCGATTGCAAAAAAAATTCTGGAAGGACTCCTTCATATTCCAAAAGGTTAAAACCAGTGGAAATACTGCTAAAAAAAGTAACTAATTAAACCCTTGAATATGTCATACACTTACATTTTATGCACCTGTAACAAACACAAACAGCACAAAAGCGCATCCCTTATCTGCTCATTTAAAAAGGATGAAGAAAGCAAGGTTTTGCAGTACATAGAAACCCATCTAAACGCTTTTTTCGATGGTACGGAACAAACCAAAAAGGAACGCTTCAAAAGCCTTTTCAAATCCACATTGGAAAAATCAAATATTGTGGATGCCATAAATAGCAACCTAGATATTTATGAAATGGTGCAGGCTATACCTCAAATACCAACCAATTAAAATGATGTTTGGAGAACAATTTTACCCGACACCTAAACAAACTATAGAATTAATGGTTGCCCCTTATAGCGGTAAGATGTGGAAAGGCGGGATTAACGGTAGTCGTTCAGACGCTAAATGTTACGGACTAATGGAAAAGACGGTTTTGGACCCAAGCGCAGGAAAAGGCGATATCCTAAAATTTATAGCCGAAGACCTTAACGACTACGCCCGAAGGGTACCTTGTGATTTACACGCCATAGAAATCGACGAGAATTTGCAAAGCATCTTAAAAGATGATGATACTATTTCAGTAGTGGGAAGCGATTTTTTAACCTATGAGCAGGATATATTTTTCGATGTTATCCTGATGAACCCACCTTTTAAAAATGGGGATGCACATTTATTAAAAGCTATAGAAATAGCACACGATACCGATATCGTTTGCTTGCTTAATGCTGAGACACTTTTAAACCCCCATACCAAAAGACGAAAAGAATTACTAGAGAAAATAAAGGAGTTTGGAAGCTATGAAATTATCGGAAATGTTTTCGATACAGCAGAGCGAAAAACAAACGTAAATGTCGCCTTAGTACGCCTGAAGGTTGTAAAAGAAAATCAAAGTTTCGATTTCGATTTTTCAGACTATGAACCCGAAAAAGTGCAATTCGATGAAAGTTTTGTGAAAAATGAAATTGCCCGTGCCGATATGATAGGTAATATGATGATTCAATTTGAACAATCGAAAAAGGCTTTTAAAGCCTATATCGAAGCCGAAAAGAAATGGGAACATTACACCTCTTTTCTTTTGGACTCTTCAGGGTATGACAAAGCGGAAAGTTTTGATAAAAGAGATCTGCCACCGATGAAACGATACAACCATTTTAATAATGGTATCAAGAAAAAAATGTGGCGTACCGTCATTACAGAATTAGGGCTTCAACGCTATATGACCTCTAAACTGCAAAAGAATTTTGACCTTTTTATTCAGCAGCAAAGTAGTATGTCTTTTACCAAAGAGAATGTAAAACAGCTTTTTGAAATGCTGGTCATGAACAGCACCTCGATTTTGGAACGATCCATTATCGATGTTTTCGAAATGCTGACCGAAAACTATTATTCCGAAAACAGAATGTACGTCGAAGGCTGGAAAACAAACGACCGCTACAAAGTCAATAAAAAGATAATTGCCCCCACCTACATACGCTTCGGGGAGTATATGAACAGCTACGATTTAAAACAGTACGGGGACAAATTTAGCCTTGGCTATCATGGGGAAAATAAATACAGCGATATCGATAAAATGCTTTGCTATATATCGGGCAAACCCTATGAACATATTACCACGATACGCAATGCCTTAAATAACCACTTTGACCAGTTGGGCAAAGTCCGTACAGGGGATAAATACAACAACACCTGCAGCAGTACTTTTTTTGATATCAAATTCTATAAAAAAGGAACGGTACACCTCAAATTTCGAGACAATTTTTTATGGCAAGAATTCAATATGCGGGCTTGTGCTGGCAAACAATGGCTTCCAGACAGCGAGCGAACAGCATGGGAAAACAAACGCAAGAAAAGCAAGGAAAACAAGGCAGAGGAGGAGTTTTTAAGAATAGGGGAGGAGCCAAAAGAAATAAAAGCACCTAAACCTGTAAAGAGAAAACCCCGAGCCAAAAAAGAAGTATCACAATTTTCAAGTCAAGTACTGCAGCTTTTTGCAGCGGATTTATAAATCTAAAAGAATTATATCATATGGAAACAACAGCACAAGAAAAACCAGTTTTAACAAAAGATGCCTTTTACAAAAGGATTTTTTCGGTAGAAGGGATGGAGGAGAAAAGAGAGCTTTTAAAAGAGCTCAGCGAATCCGCTAAAATGCTCATGGAACTAGACCCAGATATCGGGGATAGGGTTAACGATGTTATTCTTAACACCATGTACGCAAGTGCTGAGCATAGCGAATTCAACACGTTTAAAGGATGGATGGAAAAAGGGCAGATGGTTAAAAAGGGGAGTAAAGCTTTTTTTATATGGAGCAAACCCCGAAAAGTTCAGAAGAAGCAAGCCGAGCAAGGGGAGAAGGACGAATTTAAAATGTACGGGATAGCACACCTATTTTCAAATGCACAAGTCGAACCTTTAACACCAAAACAATGAAAAATAATAAAACACAATTTTATGTGGTCAGTCCTGATGGTTTTTCCATCGAAAGAGAAAAAACCCATGACACGCCCAAGCTTGCTTGGGTATCTTTTGAAGATTGGAAAGACCGCTTTTCCCGTCAAGGGTATTATTCAACCGTTAGAAACGGTCAAAGAATACAAATACCGCTTGGAGAACTTAAAGCGTATTGCATAGTAAAAGAAATCAATTCGTAATTAATGGGGATAGCTGAGATGCTAATTAAATACAAGGATCAATAGGTTTTATAATTGCATTATAAGACATTTTCCCACCCTCCCACAACCTTAAAGCAATACTGCTTTACCAATACGGAATACAGGATATAACTATTTAAACGTCCTTATTTAGGACGTTTTTTCTTTCCCATCGTATCTGACACATCCTAGTTGTTGCAGAAGTACGGGAAAATTCAGCTACCGGCGTTTTCAAGACGAGCCGCAAAACTGGCTCGCTTTCATATTCGGTTTACGCCTAAAATTTTCCCGTACCTCTTCACAACCCCATACAAGAGCAAAAAGTTTTGTCATGCTTCCAAAATTTATGCACTTGTCCGCCATCCGCTTACCCCTAGACTATTACTTTTAGTAAAGTTCATTTTATAAAAAAGTCCAAACCTTAGCTTGCTAATACCCTCTTTCGTATTTGAACTAGGCACCAATTCACCTTATTGCTAGGAAAGACTTAAACATGATTTTCGTAGAACGGCTTTCATAAACGGCAAGTACGATATAGCTATTACACTACAAAAGCATCGAAGTAACTAACAGTCTTCTGCCCCTTTGTGAACTGTACTATAATTGGTTCATCTGTTAAACAACCCTTATTTCAACACGAAGATTAGATGCTGCCCAAAATACCCTTTTCGAAAACACAAAATAAATGAGTGCGCTGCGCTTCTAATTTTTTTTGCAAGCTCGCAAGCTTATGTATTCGGTGCATTTGGCCCTGACGCATCTTTTTAAAAGTGTATAAATAATGTTTAACATAAAAACAAAAATTATGAGTAGTACAGCAACAAAAAGAGTAATGCAGAAAACAGGAAGTTACACAAACGATGCAGGTGAAAAGAAAAACACCTACATAGAAATTGGAGTCGTTTTTGAAAGCGAAGAAGGCTACGAATCAATGAAGTTTAATGCCCTTCCATTAGCAAACAAAGATGGCGAAGTTTGGATGAATCTCTTTGCAATTGAGAAAAAGCCAAAAGCAAAGTCTAAATAGACTTCCTCTCTACAAAGACGAACCTCTCGAAAGAGAGGTTTTTTTGTGCTTACCTCCTTAGAACCATGATACCTGTTTCTAATTATTTGATGGAGGGGCGTTGGCATATCCGTAAAGAACCTATTCAATAAAAAAATAGAGTAGGAGTAGGGAGGGGTGAATCAATATTGCACTAAAGTAAACTCGCAAAATGTTTATCGGATAAGGGACGGATGAACCGGTCGTTCCTCCCTTTTAATTCCGTTTCCTATACCACTCCAAAATTTTGTCTTCCGTTTGGAGTCCGCACAAATATTTATTAACTAAAATCAATTAGTATCATGGAAGTACAAAAAGAACAAACAGTTCAACAATTCAACATTTCGGCCATTAAGCCAGACCCTAAGCAACCGCGTAAGACCTTTAATGAAAAAAGTCTACAATTACTTGCAGATAATATAAAAGTCATGGGGGTTTTACAGCCTATTACCGTTAGACCTACGGCCAAAGGACATATCATAGTTATGGGTGAGCGCCGGTATCGCGCAAGTAAACTTGCAAAACTGAAAACAATACCCTGCATCGTTCGGGATTTCGATAGTAACATCATCGCAGAGGTGCAAATAATCGAAAACCTACAACGACAAGATGTTGAACCCATAGAAGAGGCTGAGGCCATAGCTATGTTATTAGAAAAATACACAGCTGAAGAGATTGCCACCCGTATCGGAAGAACCGTAAAGTTCATTTATGGACGTATCAAACTGGCCAATTTGATAGCCGGATTTAGACCCTTTGTAAGAAATAAGGAGATGACACTTTCCATGGCCATTACCATAGCCGTATTTCCTGAAGAAGACCAAAAAGTGTTCCTCGAAGGGATGGGTGAAAATTTCAAGGCACATTACATAAGCCATGCCCTGAAAAACAAAATGTTCGACCTGAAGGATGCACCGTTCGACCTAGAGGATATGAAACTAATACCCAAAGCTGGAGCATGTACACTTTGTCCATTCAATTCGATAAATCAAGGCAGCCTTTTCGGTGACGATAAACAAATCTGTACCAAGTCTAGCTGTTTTAGTTCGAAGAAATCAAAAGCACTCCATATGACTATATCCCAAGCGAAAATAGAAAGTAAGCTGTTGGTGGCCGATTTTTACAGGTATCAAAAAGAGAGCGAAGGAAACCAGTTGATTTTCTCGATACTGAAAGAAAACGGTTTGATACCTTTCCATATGGATGATGTTTACGAAATGGCTGAACCGATTAAACCTACCATCGCCGAAATTAGAAAGGAAAATGATTGGAGAAAACTAACCGAGAAAGAGCTTGAGGAGGAACTTAAAGGAGATTTGGAACAGTACGAAGAAGAGCTTCAGGAATTCAAAGATGCACCGAGTAAGGGCTATAAAATAGGATTGAAACTAGATACTAGAACCTATAAAACCAAAGAGGTTCTTATGATAATGGTCGGTAAAAATACTTCAGAGGATAAGGACAAAGTAATACCTCTTAAAAAGAAGAAAATGGAGGACTGTACACCTAAAGAGCAAGTGCACAAAATCAACGCTAGAGAAGACCGTAAAAAGCACCTTGAAGACAACAAGCAATTCGAAGAAGTGATTAAAGTCGTTCGGGAAACCGATTATATCGACACAAAGAAAGCACTTAGCGTAGATGAAATGGTTGCCTTTAGTATCTGGATGTATCAGAACGAAATAGGACAATATGAGGGCAGTAGAAAATTCTCAGGATTCTTTGGAAAGAATAATGCGATATCTGAGGCAAGGACCGTTGAACTCTTTAAAAAGAATTTTAAGAAAGAGACCTTCAACAAACTGGTGCGTATGCTACTTGTAAAAAACGTACACTTTGGAGAATCAAATCACAATAATAACCGGACAAACAATGCGGTTTATGTAGCCCTGAGAGGGTATTGTAATAAGGAGATGGAACCCATCGAAACAGCTTATGCTGAAATAAGAAGCGCTAGAGAGAAAAAACTAGAAGCTAGGATTGCTGAGCTTGAAGGAAAACTAGAACAGCAGTAGTAATTTAACCAATCAATTTAACGAGTCCGTAGGCCATTTGGTCTGCGGACTTTTTTTATGCTCATACCGGAAGGGTAGTAGCTTTTTGAATACAAGTTTTCCAAATATGGTTTTTGTAAAAACACATCGGTTTTATTATAGGATGCAAAGGCAAAAACTTTAAATGAAACACAAATAAAAATAGGGTTTCCCTCCTTTAGGGGAGCCCTCCACCATTTTTCCTGGCTTATTCATTTGAAGTTTTAAAAGTAATGGCATCTAAAAAAAACAGACATGCTGAACTTTTACAAACTAGAAAATAAAAACGAAAAACAAAAAGCCTACAATGCAATAAGGGATATCGTTCTTAAAGATTTTCCAACAGCAATACTTCAAGAAGCTAAAGAAGGTTTTTACATCCTATGGTATGGAGTAGCAATCAGCGAGGTGAGCAATACCGCTTATGATGCTTGGCTGGATGTAGCGCTTCCATATTAACAATTACCAATTAGTTTTTATTGAACACGCTATTGTAGGGCCATGGTAACTCGTGTGCCTTATGCCTTTGCAAAATAGTATTTCCAAAATCGGCACCCCCCAAGGCACCTCCAATTTTTGAAATCTCCAATTTGCGGCCAACTGCTACTTCGTTTGTTATTGCCCAAAATAAATGTCCAATCTTAAAGCTTAAACTATGAAATGTAAGACTTGCCCATCGACCAATGCATTAGAAGACATCGACCCACTATACAGCAGTTACCTATGCTTAGATTGTGGGTACTGGTATCGAGAGGAAGGCGCGATAGAAACGGAGTTAATACCATACTGTCTTTTGATTCTAGACCAGAGACATTATGAAACCATTACCCCCAGAAAAAAACTATTGATTATACTTCGAACGTTAAGACAAAGCTCGCAGACATTCGAAGTAATACTAAGAGGATATACTAGTGAAAAGTTTCTTGAAAAAGTCCTTTTAATTTAAAGGGTTTTGTGTGCCAATCTGTTTTTTTCATGGTTTTTGAGTTCAAAAACACACGCCAAAACGGTTCTCTTTTTATAGTATGTTTTTTAGAAATACAATATGAGAATCGTAAAATTTTAGGTTTGATTGCGTATTTTTAAATTAAATCAATTACCCTATTTCAAAGATTATATGACACAAATTGAAGAAGAATTAGGAGAACAAGTTAGAAGAGATTTTAAAGCAGTAAAATATTTTCCTTTTGAAAATTCTTCAGGCGCTCCATTTATATTGACATCAGACCCATTTAGCTATTTACAAGCATGGTTGGACAATAAAATTTCGGAGATAAAGCGTGATAGAAAAAAGAATCGCAGTCTTTATGAAAAAGCTAAATATTTTGCTGAATTAGCGGAAGGATTTAATTCATCTGCTAAGCAGGCGAAAATGCCCTCTAAGGGAACTTTAATTTACTACACATTCATTAATCTTGTGAAAACATTTTTGCTTGTTCGCGGATATGATTTAGAGACAAAAATGGAACATCATGGACTTTCATTACCCTCCAACAGCAAGCTCAATCTAAAATTAACTCCAATAGGTAGCGAGGGTATTTCTATTTTTCATGAGTTTGCAAAAAATCTAGGAATTGAAATAAATAATGGTGATGGGACAGAAATTAAGTTGAATGAAATACTTAGAGAGCTTCCGGAGGTTCATGAGATTGGCTATGCGTTAGATTTATTCCCAAATACTAAAAGAAAGCACTTACCAGTTGAACTTATAATACGAACAAGTGCAAATAGGAAGAAAATATTTTATACCATTTCCTATGAAAAAAAGTTTGACAAAATAATGAAAACTGACAAATTGCAAAAAGGTGTTTTCAAGGAAAAACTGGAGGCAATTGAATGCGCTTCGGATAGTGGAAAAAAATACTTTAAATCAAAATTAATTTTCAATTATACCTATAGCTCTGCTGTTAGTCATACTATGGCCTATAAAAAAATATGCGACGATATAAGTCCTCTTCGAATTTCGCCAATGTTAACTAGGACTGGTTATCGTAACTATCTTAATTTGGAACCTAGCCGAATGCATAGGTTATCCGCAACTTTAGCTTTCGCCTATTACATTGGCACCGTAGCAAGATATCGACCCACCTTGAACAATGAAATTCTGAAGGGAAAATATCAAGCATTGATTCAAGAAGCTGTTAGTTCTTGTCCTAACCAATTCTTTTATCTATTGGTTAGTCATATCACAAATCAGGTTTGCGCTATACCCATGGCAAAAATCGAGTAAATCTATTGTTGAAAAGTTCTTTTAAATTGATGTCAACCCTTTTGTTTGCGGGGTTTGATTAACACATCCCTGTTGACAAGTTTGTTTTCTAACGCGACTTCATTTTTGTAATTTAACGCTTTGATATTCAGCATTTTAAAAATCTGAAAAATTAACCAAGGCGATGCGATTATACCTCCCCCGAAATATTGATTTGGCAGCACTCATCTATGAGAACCCTCCACCTTTTAAACCATTTAAACGTGATAAGCTTCGTTATATTATTCATCTTATAATTACGATTTCCCAATACAAAAAAGATTTACTTTCAGAGGAGTTCGTACCTATTCATTCACAAACTCTTCAGAAGAAAATCCAAAATTATAAGGAATACCTCGATTACCTAATTGATGACTTGAAAATTGTTGAATGTAATAACCATTATATTGTTGGGTTCAAATCTAAAGGTTATCGATTAGTTGAAAAATATAGAAAAAGTAGTTTAGAATCTATACAGGTTGAAGATTTAGTGCTTAGAAAAGCACTCAGAAGACAAAAAACTAGTATTGATAGTACCGTTTTAAATCATAATTATATTACAAAATGGTTCGATAAAAACAAAGTAAAAATTGATTTACCCTTTGTTAAGCATTTTCTGGATGAGGAGCTGAAATTAAAACTTGCAAACATGCATCTATGGGATGTTGATAGAAGCAGCAAAAAGAAAAAAAATCCATGGAATCAATATAACCATGCAATTGTGAGCGCCGAAAATCTAGATAGAGGAGATTATCATCTGCTGTTAGACAATAATGTGTTTCGCTTGCATACCAATTTGACCAATATGAGGAGTATTGTTCGCAATGCACTTACCTATGATGGACAAAAATTAATTTCAGTAGACATTAAAAACAGTCAACCTTACCTAAGTACAGTTTTGTTTAGAGAAGGATTCTGGTTAGGAGAATACTATCAGGATAAGACGCGCTTAAATAAAACTTTTTCACGAACTCAAAATGACCCTTTTATTAATATTAATGGTTTAATAACAATAAATAATATAAAGGTTACAGAGATAGACTCTTACATTATGTTAGGAGAAAATGCCTTAGACCTTGAAAATAAAGACTTTGGAAAGTATATTGATTTGGTTGTCAACGGGCAATTGTATGACTTTCTTGAGAAAGAGTTCGGTAAAAATTTAGGTGTGCGATACTGCAATCGCCAAGAAGTGAAAGCAGCAGTATTTCAGGTTCTCTTTACTGACAATAGATTCATAGGTCAGAAAGAAGCAGCACCCAAAAAGATGTTCCAAGGCTTGTTTGCTGATGTATATGATGTTTTTGCAAAGATAAAGAGGCAGGACAGTACATTATTGCCAAGACTTTTACAGAGTATTGAAAGCTATTTAATAATCGATGTGATTGCTAAACGTATCTCTTTGGAATATCCTGACGCACCTATTTTTACGATTCACGATAGTATTACCACTACTGAAGAATATGTAGAAAGCGTAACTAAGATTATGCAAGAAGAACTTGTAAGGGCTATCGGATATGCACCTGTTTTACAAACTGAAAGATGGGACAAAATAAAGATAGTTGACTATTTAGTGAAATTGGAAAATAAATCCCGTGCGGTAGCATAAGTAGATTTTAAGCCCCACTAATGGCTAAACATTTCTACAAGTTAGAAAGCTATGGTCAGTTTTAATTATAATTGAATTAAAGACTAAATTTATTTACTTTGTTTGGTCTGCAATAAAAAAATCGTTTAATTTACTAGTATGAGTATTGAAAATTATATTGAGTACTTAAATTTAACGGAAAAAAAGCATTCTCCTAAAGAGTTGTTTATTGAGGGAAACGAAGAATTTCTTTACCATAAAAGGAGAGTTTCTATTGTTGGCTCTAGAAAAGCTTCTAAAGATGGTCTTAAAAGAGCGAGTATTGTTGCAAAAGCACTTGTAGAACATGATATTATAGTTGTAAGTGGTCTTGCGGCAGGAATCGATACAATGGCGCATACAACGGCTATTAAGAATGGTGGTCAAACTATAGCTGTACTTGGAACACCATTGGATAAAACATATCCAAAAGAGAATTTTGAACTTCTTAATGAGATTAAGAAGAATCATTTGGCGATATCACAATTTCCTATTGGTTATCCTTCGTTACCTAAAAATTTTCCAATTCGAAATAGAACAATGGCCTTAATTTCTGACGCTACAATAATTATTGAGGCAGGAGAAAAGAGTGGAACAAGACATCAAGGATGGGAAGCATTAAGATTAGGAAGAGAAGTTTACATCTTAGAGAATGTAGCTAACGACCCAACGATTACTTGGGCTAAGGAAATGATGGAATACGGTGCTCAATCTCTTTCACGTGACAATATTGATAATGTTCTTTTTGATATCCCTTTTCTAACTTCAAAACTTGAAGATGTCTTTTGATATCCAATTTGCTACCATGTTGGAATTCGCAACTAGGGGAACAAATGACAAAGCTTTAAAATCAAGGCAAATTGCAGGTAATCTCAAAGCAGGAAATGCTAAGGTAATCGAACGATTGATTTACCATATAAAACAATTACCCGAGGGGCATCCGATAATAGAGATGTTTTCTGGAGATTCGATTTTGGTTCCTGCTCCAAGAAGCGCCCCTATTGTTGATGATGGTCTTTGGCCTACAAAAGTGTTGTGCAATCATTTAGTAGCTGCTGGTTTAGGTAGAAGTGTTCAGGAGTTTTTAATACGCGAATATAAGGTTCCAAAATCTAGTAGTCATTCTAATGCCGACCAACGGGAGTTTGCGCATCAACTCCATTTGGATTAAAATTAATGAATCGATTGGGATTTAAGGCGTCGCTAAAGTAGTTTTCTCCATTGAATCCAAATGGGATCTGGAACCGGGAATAAAAGTAAGTCTGCGCTAGGGGCCGATATCTCATCGAACAGGGCAAAAAATATGGCGACAAGTCTTTTCAGCCTGTTCTTCAGCTCTTTTGGGTCGAGTATGGCCATAAGTCTGCTAAGGTTGTAGCATATCATGATCAGGTTTACCTCGGAGAGCACGTTCTGTTTTCCTTTCATCAATGTATGGGTGAAGCCCCATTGTCTTTTGATGGTCCCGAACTGGTGCTCGGTGATCTGTTGCCTGAGCCTATAATATTCCGGATTTTCCTCCACTCTTTTTTGGTTTTCCTCCAAGGCCTCTTGGTAAATGGAGCGCTCTATGAAGCGTCCGTTCTTGTTCGTGGTACAAAGGTGCCTTACGGGGCAGGCCTTGCAGGCCTGTCTGTTCTTGTAATGCTTGACCTTGTGGCCCGCCTTATCGTAAACGGTTCCGTTGGTCGCCAATATTTGTCCGTCGGGACAGGTATAGGCGTCCTTTGTTTTGTCGTACCTGAAATCGATCATGGGATAAAGGCCGTTGTGTTGGGAAGAGTGCTCCTTTGGTGATGAGTAAGTTGTTATCCCGTTCTTGGTGCACATGTCCAGGTGTTTGCCCGTGGTGTACCCTTTATCGGTAAGTGTCCTCATTTTTTCCACGCCCAAAAGTTGCTTTGCATCGAGTGCCATGGGCGAAAGTGCGTGTGTATCGTTTACGGTGCCCGTGTCGTTGTTGACGAAGAGTTTGTGTTTTGCATCACACCCTGCCTGCACGTTATAGCCCACATTGATTATGTTGCGGTGCAGTACTACCGATCTGGCATCGGGATCGGTAAGGCTGATCTGTCTTTCCCCACTGGTCCGCAGCTCTTCCTCAATGTTGCGGTACCTTTCCTTTTTGGTCTTTTGGTATACTATTTTGTCCTGTACCTCTTGGATGTCCAGATCCGTGTCCCCGGTATCGAGTTGGCTTTGGTATTCCAATATCTTGTCATCGATGTATTGAATGTGCCGGTCGATCTTGTTCTGGTTGAAGTTGTTCTTCAGGGCGTTCTGGGCCCTTATCTTGAAGGAGTCGATGGCAATGGTCTCGCCTTCGATGAGTTCCCAATCCTTGAGCAGCACCACGAAATACCTGAAGGCCCTTTTGAAGGCTTTTGGGTTCCGCTTTCTGAAATAGGCTATTTTCCTGGCGGACGGCCTTAGTCCCTTCAGGAGCCATATGACCTCGAGGTTTACCTTGCAGGCATGTTCCAATTGGCGGGAGGAGCGCAGTTTGTTCCTGTAGCCGTAGAGATAGAGTTTGAGCATGTCCGAGGAGCGATATGGTGGCCTGCCCTCGTTGTTCAGCACATCCCTGAACCCAAGGTCGCCCATTGGGAGGATATCCACGAACATATCGACGATCCTTGCCCACGAATCGGGACCCAGGCAGGATTCGAAATCCATCATTACGAGTTGGTCCCTGTCAAAACCTGTTATAAAATCCATACCATTAAGATAATCAATATCAGAATGTTATGGCCCTCGAAGCTACAAGGGTAATCAACAAAGTTATCAAGAAAGAATGGGTTTTTGCGCAGTCTGACGGCCAACCTGTAATACCCAATACAAAAGTCTCTCAGTAGTTGCGCCTGAAGCTTTTATTGAAAAGATAATTCTTGTTGATGATGTTTTTACTCTTGGAAGAACTTCCTGTGCTTGTGTACGTCGCTTAACTGAAATATACCCTGATGTGGATATTTCAATATTTTCTGCAATGCGAACCAGGGGCTTTGTAAAGGAATTGGAAGAAATTGTTAAGCCTTCTTATAGTACTATGTCATATTTCTCCGAATATGATAGTGTTAGATTGCCAGATTGCAATTTTATCTCACGGAGGGTAAAATTAAAATTCGAAAAGGTTTTTAGTATTACTTCACTTTGCCTATAATTATTTGGTGTTCGCCGTGCTCACGAATCAATCAACTGTTTTCCAAAAATAGGCACGTAAAATATTCCCATCAATATACGGACGGCATAAACCAGGTGCTAAAGCCCTCTTTTTTATACGCCCTCCAATGACCTGAAATTTTATCTATCACCTAGTAGTAGCAAAACATTTGTTTAACCTTAAATTTAAAAACATGTCTAAATCAACAAAGAGTTACGTCATTAAAACCTTCACTAAACCTGAAAGATATTTTATAAGTATCTCTGAGGAGAAGGTGGTAGAAACTACTAAAAGCGTCTATGATGCAAAATTCTTTGATGAGTTTGAGGAAGCCTCAGAAGTACTGAAAACCTTAGGCAACAAAACATTTTTATTGGAACCCATAAAATGGTTAGAAGATGAAGCATTATTTTCTGAAGAGAAACCTAATCTTAACCAATTGAAAATGAAACTATCTATAGAAGTACTAAATAAACACTATGATGAAAGTAAATTGAACTATAATATAAAAGGCGAAAGTCATTTAGATTATTACAAAGAGAAATTTTCAGAGAATTATGCTAAATTGTTAAAATATAATAACCAATTGTAAATAATAATTTAAAAAGTATAATCCTAAAACAGGGAAGTGCTGTATTCTTTCAGTAGATTAAAGGTATCCTGCAAAATCTATAATCTTTTAAAATGTATATTTCTTTTCTAGAAGCCTAGATGATAATTTAAAAAGTATAAATAAAGGAGGGTTTACTTAATCCAAAATTTAATTATTGATAATGCCAAAAAACGTTCCTTTTAAGGGAATATTCATATCCTTGATCAATTATTTTCAACTAGCCAATAGATTTTGTTCTTTTGTTTCATGAACTTCAACCCGGAAATATTTGGTCAATTAGAACTGGTCTTTGGATGCATTGGGGTCACGTTAGGGCTTTTCTTTGGCCTATACTTTTTGGTTTTAAGGAACCGATATGCAAAGGCCAATATATTTTTAGCAATTTATCTTTTAGTATTTGGTTTTAGAATCGGAAAGTCGCTTTTTCATAACTACTATTCAATAAACACTTCTTTTCTTGTAATTTTTATAGGTCTACTACTTGCAATTGGTCCTTCCTTATGGTTTTATTCGAATTTTTTGAGGCAACCCGATTATTCTCCAAAACCGACCCTATATATTTTACATTATTTACCGCTCATTGGGGTTGCGTGCTTTAGTCCCTTGATTCCTGTCAATGACGACCCTGGATCATGGGTTTTCCACTTGGGACTATTTCTACATGGTTTTACTTATTGTATAGTTGTACTGTACTACATTCTAAAGAATAAGAACTCATTGCATTTGGAGAGACAATCAATTTCAACAAAGTGGTTGATTCTTTTAACCATTGCCACTATCTTAATGTTTACAAACTACATTTTGATTTTCTTCTCTATAGTGCCTTATTATCCTAGTGGGGCCTTTACATTTTCGTTTCTTATGATTCTACTTTCAGTCTGGGCGCTTAGAAGACCTTTCTTGTTTAAAAAGCAAAAGAACAAATATCTCAACTCCCCTTTAGAAGATGTGAAAATTACCGAGTATTCCAATGAACTTTCAAAATTGATGGAAAATGATAAATTGTATTTAGATTCTGAATTGACCTTAACCAAACTGAGCTCAGTTATGGGAATTAGTTCAAAACAACTTTCCCGAATAATCAATCAGGTAGAACACCAAAATTATTCTCAATATATAGCAAGCCATCGTGTGGAAGAAGCAAAAAGGTTGCTGGCCGACAAAAAATATACAGATTATAAAATCGCTGCCATTGCATATGAAAGTGGATTCAACAATATCTCAACCTTCAATGCGGCCTTTAAAAAATTTACGAACACTACAGCAATTCAATTCCGTCAATCGCTAATTACTTAGCCGATTTTTCTTTTCGTACTTAGTATACCGGAATCATGATATCATTAGGGCTTTTGATTATTTAGGACAAAATTTGTGTACACCATCCGGAATTACACATTACCATTATTAAATAAGCAAACATGAAAAATACTTCAAGACGATCTTTTGTCAGGAATTTAGGTTTAGGTATCAGCTCAACGGCAATTTTACCTACACTTACCTCCTTTGAAATCCTTTCAGAAAAAAATATAAAAGTAGAAGGGGAGAAAAAATTAAATGTGGCACTTTGTGGTTTAGGGCGATATGCCAATATTCTGGCGACCGGTCTGATGGAATCGAAATATTGTAATCTATCGGGCATTATTACAGGAACGCCGGAAAAGGCCCTGCAATGGAAATCCAAATTTAACATCCCTGAGAAGAACATTTATAACTATGATGATTTTGATAAAATCAGAAACAATAAAGATATTGATTTGGTATATGTTGTTTTACCGAACTCGATGCATAAGGAATATACCATAAGGGCAGCCAATGCCGGAAAGCACGTAATTGTGGAGAAACCCATGGCTTTTACCGTGCAAGACTGTAAAGAAATGATAGATACATGTGCAAATGCAGGTGTTCAACTTGCAGTCGGATACCGTTTGCATTACGAGCCACATCATATCGAAATCAGGAGACTCGGACAGGAGAAGGTCCTTGGACAAATCCGGCTGATACAGTCCTCACTAGGTTACAATTTAAGCGGAATTAGCCCTGACGATTGGCACCTTAAAAAAGATATGGCAGGTGGTGGGCCTCTTATGAATCTCGGGGTTTATTGTATTCAGAGTGGTCGCTATGTCCTTGGCGAAGAACCTATATCGGTTACGGCGCAATTCGGGCCTGTTACTATGCCAAAGCTATTTAAGGAGGTGGAGGAATCCATATCCTGGCAACTGAATTTTCCTAGTGGGGCAGTCTGCACATCGACAACGACGTCCAATTGTAATATAGATAGACTCTTCGCATCGGCCGAAAATGGTTTTTTTGAACTTAGCCCGGCAATTAGCTATGGGCCTTTTAAAGGCAGATCAAGCGAGAAAGAATTCAATTTCCCCGTTATAAATCAACAAGCCGCTCAGTTGGATGGGATTGGAAAGTTTATCCTTGAAAAAAAACAGCTCCCAAAACATATTTCAGGAGAAGAGGGCCTCAAGGATATTCGAGTAATCGAAGGGATTTATAAATCCGCGGAAACCGGAAAAAAAATTGTTCTGACTTGAAATGTTGAAGGAATAGAATTTAGTATAAAAATTCAATTAAATCATAATTCGAGTTTTCCCCTAAAACGGCCAGTAGAAAGAACAAATGAAGAAAATTGGTAATGTCCTTTTAAAGGTTCGTTTTATGATACTCTGACATTTGAATCAGTTTTTAATCCTACAATTCAAATTCTGTCTGATTCGAACCATTATCAAAAATGTGAGGATAATGTTCTCGAACATTTTACACATAGAAGCGTTGAAAGCGGGAGAAATTTTAAGCCATTTCCCATCAATATAAACATTAACCATTCCGTGATTAGTCAACTCATTGGTTCCGAATTTTTCAGTCAACCTTTCCACTCCAATATGATTTTTAACTTTTGCTAAATGAATTCTAGCTGGGATACCGAGAGCACGTAGACATACAATTAAAACAATTGATTTGTCCACTCAATGGCCTTTTGTTTTTTTTGAAATTTTACTTGCTCTGAAATTCTCTTTAGAGAAACTCAAGCTATAGGGATTATATCTCCGGGAATCACGAACTTTTAAATACAGAAGTTTGGTTTTTTCCTTGACAGTAAATGAGATGTTCTTGAATTCTACTACTAGTTTTTGAATTTCTTCACTTTTATAATCAAAAAAATAGGTAGGTGATAGATAATCCATTTAGCTTTTTAATTTAGTGCCGATTTCCAATTTAATATTTTCTAATGACTATCCATAATATCGAAGCCCCTTAATAGGCTTAATCTATTTAGGAGCCAATTAGAGTACTATTAATGGTTGGTCTTACAAGACCTTTCCTTTTTGCTGAAGCCAACGATGAGTTAATACCAAATCTTTTAAGAGAAAAATTATTGTACAATTAATGGACATTTGATGTAAATATTTTTTACAGTTCCTTATAATAAATCTTAGAGTATTTATCATAAATTACTGATATTAAGATGCTTGAAAATTTGGCATAGTTTTAGGAACATTATTAATTACAAAAGATACTAGTTTTCAATTTTCAGTGTCGGTCAATAGCATCTTTTCCTTACCCATCAATCAAAAATCAAGAACCATGTTAAAAACCCATATAAAAATAGCACTTCGATTTTTCGCAAAGAACAAGCTCTTTACCATAATCAATATTACCGGGCTTGCCATCGGCATAACTTCCTTTTTGTTGCTTACTCAGTATGTAATTTTTGAACAGAGTTATGATAGGGGCACAGAAGATGTATATCGGGTAACATTAAAGAACAGCCGAGAAGTCAATGATTTTGATGCCGGGGCGCCAAATCATCCTGCGACTGGTCCTGCAATGAAGGCTGATTTTCCAGAGGTGGAAGATTATGTCAGAATGGTAGATTCCAAAGTTCTAGGGGTTAATGGAATTTTTTCGTACAAAAATACTTCAGGAAATGTCGTTAAAGCTAGTACAAAGGAATATAGCATGTACTATGCAGATGGATCGATCTTTCAAATGTTCGATTTGCCCATGAAAATGGGCAGTTCAGAAACAGCGTTGAGCGAACCTGAATCTCTTGTTTTGTCCGCTTCATTGGCAAAGAAGTTGTTCGGGGAAGAAGACCCTATCGGAAAGAATATCACCTTAAATAACGACGATCAAATCAAGGTAATGGGTGTTTTTGAAAACCTTCCAGAAAATACTCATTTACAATTTGATATGTTGATTTCATTTTCATCGCTGAATAAAGAATATTTCAACTCTACTTGGATATGGCCCGAGTTTTATACCTATATACAGCTTAAATCGGGTTCAGATCCCAAGAATCTTGCCGCCAAACTTCCCAGCTTCATTCAAAAAAACCTAGGGAATGTAATGAAAGAGTATGGTTTCAAAACAGAATTTCCCCTTCAGGCAGTACATGATATTCATTTAAAATCGCATCTGGAAAAAGAAATATCGCCCAACTCTAGTGAAAGTACCCTTTACTTTTTGATTATTGTGGCCTGCTTTGTTATTGGTATTGCACTTATCAATTTTATAAATCTTGCAACATCAAAATCATTGGAGCGTGCAAAAGAGGTGGGAATAAAAAAAGTAGTTGGCGCTAAACGCAGCACCCTAATTTATCAGTTCTTATGCGAATCGATGATCATTAACCTAATGGCCATGGGCATCGCTTTAATATTGGTAGCCTTGTTGATGAATCCTTTCAACAATTTGGCAGGGTTGGAAATATTTACGATTGACACTTGGACAAAGCCAAGTGTATGGTTTATCATTTTAGCGATATTTGTGGTGGGCGGAATTATGGCAGGGCTATATCCAGCATTTGTGCTGTCAAACTTCAAACCGATAACAGTGTTAAAGGGAAAATTTCATAAATCTTCAAAAGGTTCCCTTTTAAGAAAGGGATTGGTAGTAACCCAATTTTCGATCTCGATTGCACTCATAGCGGGAACCTTTGTCGTGTACAACCAATTTTCGTTCATGCAAAATCAAGAACTGGGTTTCATGGCAGATCAAAACATGGTGATTACCGCTCCCATAGCCGTAGATTCTACCGCTCAATATAAAATGGAGATCTTCAAAGAAGAGTTGAAACGTTATCCTACTATTAATTTGGTTACGGTAACAACAGATATTCCTGGGAAACCATTGGAATGGACGGATGGAATACGACTAAAAGTAAATGAAAAGGGCAATCATGTTCCGCTCAACTTTATGGCCGTAGATCATGATTTTTTGGATACCTATAAAATCAATTTGGTTGCTGGCAGAAAATTTACCGAAGAAGATAAAAGTGCTTTTTTTCCTGTTGGAGAAGAAGGTGATCCAAGGGAACATCGTGTAATTCTCAATATGACTACGGTAAAATCCCTTGGTATTCTAAGTCCGGAGGAGGCTATAGACATAAAAGTAGTTTTTAAATACGGCCCCGTGGAAAGAACTGGGGTAGTTATCGGTGTTACCGATAATTATCACCAACAATCGTTACAAAAAGGCTTCGAAAATATCATGCTTATGTATGAAGACCGTTATGTTGCGAACCACATTACGATAAGTATAAGTGGTAATAATGTAAGTCAAACTGTTGCCGGAATTGAAACACAATTTGAAAATTTTTTTCCCAACGACCCTTTTAATTTCTTTTTCCTCGACGAATATTTTGACCAACAGTACAAGGCCGACCTAAAATTTGGGACAATTTGTTTTCTATTTTCCATATTGGCCATTTTTATTGCAGCACTGGGTCTATTTGGACTTGGTTCGCACATGGCTTTGGAAAAAGTGAAAGAAATCAGCATTCGAAAAGTATTGGGAGCAACAACCATTCAGGCGCTGTTGTTGATACCAAAAAGTCTATTAAGCCTAATTTTGCTATCTGGATTGATCGCTATTCCACTGGTCTATTTTATTGCAAAAATATGGTTGGAAAACTATGCCTTTAAGACTGAAATAAACATTTGGATGTTTTTACTTCCCTTACTGCTCGTATTGGTGGTGGCACTGATTTCGATTCTTGGGCAATCGCTAAAAACAGCATTTGTTAACCCCGCTGTATCATTGCGTAACGATTGATTAAATAAAAAAGATTTTCCTTTGAAATCCGGTCCGATAAGCAGAAACTGAGGAACAGTTTTTCGGTATAATTCTTTTTGCCTTGCATACCATTAATTTACGTTTTTCCGCACATTGGTAAAAGCAAAAATTGATAATTATTGGAGTTCTGCAACAGCCACGTTTTCTGGCAAATTGCCATTAAAAAAGGATGGATGGAAATTTGATTGGAATAAACTAAATAAAGAGAAAAACAGTAAAACATACGTATTAAGATTAAAAGATTCGACAAAAAGTGTTGAGGGCATTATTCATCTCAAAATTGAGAACCAGATGCTGATTATGGATATTATAGAAGTTGCACCTCATAATATGGGCTCTGCGAATAAAAGATATGATTTTGTAGCTGGTTGTTTAATAGCCTTCGGGTGCCGACAAAGTTTTGAAATGGATGGAATTTATAAAGGCTACTTAACTTTTATGTCAAAAACGAATTTGATTCGTTTGTATCGCGATAAATATGGAGCTACACAAGCACTCGGTCAAAGGATGTTTATTGATGATATCAATGGATTAAAGCTTATCAAAAAATACTTAGACTAAAAAATTAGGGCTATGAAAAATATGAAAAAAACTCAAGTTTTGACTGATAGGATGGATGTAGGAACTGATAAATTCAATGAGTTCCAAGCCATACTATTAAATATATCAAAAGAACGCTCTAGTGAACGAAATAATCTTATTGAGTTGATGGCGCTTACATTCAAAATGGAAGATTATTTACGTTCTTAAAACAAGGGATTTTTATTGGTAGGAGACTTCCTTAAAGCGTATTTGTCTGCATTTGGGATAAGACAAAATAAATTTGCTGAATATATTGGACTTAGTCCGCCAAATCTAACTAAGCTAATAAAAGGAGAGCGTTCGTTAAATCATGAACTAGCTCTTGTATTTGGCAAAATATTTAATAATGACCCGATGCTATGGCTAGATGTTCAGGATAAAAATAAACTCTTCGAATTATCTAAATCAAAAAAACAAGAAATCAATAGGTTTTCATTAAATGACTTGATAAATAGTTGAAAATCAGTTATTTCAAAATGCTCTATAACTTTCATTATGTAAAATAGAATTCAAAGTATCTAATGTTCATAGCTTCGATCTCATTCCTATTCTTTTATCAGTTTCTCTAAATCTACCTTGATTAATTCCCAAACTTTTTCTTTATGGCAGTTTGGCGTAAAATCGTCCTCTGCTTCAGAAAAGTCAATTATTTTGACTAATAATTCGTCTTTTGAGTAGCCGTATGGATTCCTTTTGAGATAAAAGTTTATCATTTCATCCAATGTGAAAGTTTCTAATAGTTCGTGGATATCCCAAAAGTCTTTTTTTCGCCCGCCATTGGCAATTACTTCAAATTTCATTGCTGCAATCTCTTCAATACTTGAAAATCTGACACCTTGTTCAATAATACAGGGAAATACGAAAGGATCTGTATAAAACAAATCCAATTTCACTAGTTCATTTTTATTACTTCCAATAAAATAGCATTTACCCATTCCTACTATATCAACCGATGAGACATCTACATAAGGAAAGGTTTCAATTAATTTAGCTTCAAGTACTGAAAAGTCAATACTATCATATTCAGCGTCTGTAAATAAATCGATATCAATGGATTCTCTATGGCCTAGTTGAAGACTTAATGAAGTGCCTCCAACAATTCTAAATTTATTAAACTCCTCAATGAGCATTAATTGTTTAAGAGAACTCCAAAGTAAATCTGTAACAGTATTTAAGTATAACTCCATTATATTAAGTGATGTTCTTTAATATTCTTTTCAAATGAGGGTAAGTAGCTTTTTTTTATAGATTTAATTTCCTTAGAAATAGTTTTTCTTCCATAGAATGAAATGATTTCATTTATTTCAGTATTATTCCCTCTTTCTAAAATTCTTTTAATGATTGCTTTTTTGTTTTTGTTCCAATCAATTTTATCAAAATTGGTGTCCCAAAATAGTATTCTCCTTATTTTATTGATGTGCGGTGTGCTTTTTATTTCAGATTCTGCTATTATTTTTACATCATAACTTGACTGCAATAACATGAAATAATCTATCTCAGTTTTAAATACTTTTGATAATTTAATAGAAAGACTTGGATTAATATCTCTCCTTTTATTTAGAATTGCACTTATAGTTTGTTTGTGTTCGCCAATAGCATCAGCTAATTCAGAGCCTTTAATATTTTGATTGTTTAATTCCCATCTTAATAGAGTGCCTGGGTGTATTCCTTTAATTTTATTTAATGTTGGTAACATAATTATGGTATTTAGTACAAAAATATAAAACGTATAATTAGTAAACAATATTGTTTACTAAAAATAAACAACTTTGTTTACTTAATATACAAAAGGCGTTCCTAAAATTTGTAATTGGAAGCTAGCCGTTCGGTTAAGCGAAGTGCGGCAGCAATGAAGTTTTTTAAGTAAAATTGGATTAGCAATATTTTCCTAAAAGACTTTCCTGTCTATTTCTATTGCTTGTTTTCTGATAAGGTTTTGGAATAGCTCCACAATTCTTTCTTGGAAAGCCTCTGGTATTCTACCTCCCATCAACCATTCATTTGTTATCCAACTTCTATTGGTGACATTGAACTCCTTCATAATACAAGTTATAGCCTCTTCTTTGGTTGGTTCGTTCATTTGTTCAAATAAACGCTTAATGTTATCGGTCATATTAGATTTTGGTAGTCTGCTAAAATAGAATTAAAAGAGGGTTAAAAAAAATTAAATTCTGTGTATGCCAGTTTAATTTTAAGTGCTTTTTTTAATGAGTTAAATTACTATTTTTAGACATGAACAATATGACTAGTAACGAAGTATTTACCCTTGCATGGTTGGAAAAAAAGCCACGCTGAATTGGAAATGTATACGTTTAAACAGGATTTCGTATCAAAGCAAGTTCGTAAGAAAGCAATTTTAGACTTTCTTAGAATTACAAACGAGGGTAATGATGGTTTGCTAGAAGCTGTACCTTTAACTCATTTTCAAGAGTATGATTTTCAATGGAGTGATGTTGTTGCTCCAAATATTTTTGAAAACTTCATAACCTAATCTATTCATTAGTTAATATCTGGACCCTAAACTTTTCAAATCTACCTGATAGGTAATTCTTTCACTTTTCATAATGGTAAGAATCTCTGTAAGCGCTTCTTTTTTACCATTTAAGAATTCATTCGATAAATCACTTCCTGGAAAATTTGTATTCGTTTCCTCTATTATCGCCAATACTCCTTTAATGTAAAGTTGGAATCTAAGTTCTTTCACTTTATTAGGCTTAAACGTTGTGGTATAGAGTGATATACGAAGTTACTTTATCGATAGTATAATTTGTTTTATTAATAATGGTAACTACAACCAATAAGGAATAAAAACCATCAATATGAGCACTAAGATAAGCTCGTAAAATATCCCCATCAATTTACATGCGGCATAAACCAGGGGCTAAAGCCCTCCTTTTTATACGCCCTCCATTGAGCTGAAATTTTCCTACCACTTGGTACTTGTGCAAATATTTATTCATTTAAAATCTTTAATTATGAAAAGAATTGCCACTTACCGAGACTTCGTAGGAGAACTAACTGTAACCTACAAGCGCACAGATGAGTTAACAATTAAGGTCCAAAGTTCAAGAGATGCTGCAGATTATCTGAGAAAGCATTTTGAGCAGTGCATGGATAATCATGAAGAGTTTAAGATCCTGCATCTAAATAACTCAAATAGTGTCGTAAATGTTCACCACGTTAGCAAAGGAGGATTAACAGGTACATTAGTGGATGTGCGGCTTGCAGTTAGGGAGGCTTTACATATAGTGTGTGCAGGGGTTATAATATGCCATAATCATCCCAGTGGCACAACAAAACCTTCTCAAGCGGATCGGGCAATTACACAAAAACTTAAAACAGCATTTAACTACTTTGACATAAATGTTCTGGATCATATCATACTAACTAGAGAGACTTATCTCTCTATGGCAGATGAAGGGCTTTTATAGCCCTTTTTTTCATAGAGGTTGAAATTGGATTTCAGAATTGTGTAATGTACGGTTTACCGTACATTTGTATTATGGATTATCAAAAACAACACCTTAGAGCTTGGCTTATGGAAAGACCATTGATAAAAGTTGAAGCTTTAGAAGAACAAGCTGGTTGCTCTAAAGGAACCATTAGACACCTTTTAAAAGACAGAAGAAATATATCAGCAAATCACCTTGACTCAATAGGTGAAATTTTATCTATTTATGGCTATATCCCCTTAGCGGATGAATAAAAATTAGAAAAAACCATTATTCTTCATAGAGCATAACTGGTTTCTCAGAAAGCTCTTTAAGATAAAACCTTGTTTGAATTGGAATTGATTTTGATAAAAGATGAGGGTTCAGAAAATCAAAGATTTGCCGCTCCTTTTTAGTAGTATAGAATTCTGATTTTTTAGCCTCTTTTTTGGTAGTATAAGTCTTTATTTCAGAGCCTTTTAATATGATTCGTCTTGGCTTTATGTTATGGTCTTTGTAAAAATTAAAAACATATTGAACGGCTAAAAATGAGGGCACATAATTTTTTGTTTCTTTTGGCAGTAAGTGACGTATAGACCAGTAATCTTTTTTTCCAGCTTTTTTAATTGCTTTTGATACACGACTAGGACCACAATTATAAGCAGCAAGAACCAGTTCCCAATCATTAAATTTTTTATAAAGGTCACGCAAATATCTGCATGCTGCATCCGTAGATGCTATTGGGTCAAAAAAAAGTGAAATCTCATCATTTTCATAAAGTCCGTATTGATTACCGGTAGCTGGCATAAATTGCCATAATCCTTTTGCCCCTACCCTACTAACCGCATTTGGATTCAAGTCGGATTCAATAATGGCTAAGTATTTCAATTCTTCAGGTAGACCGTATTTTTTTAGCTTCAATTGAAAATAATAGAAATAGTATTCTGCTTTTCCCATAGTCTTGGGTAAGTGTTTGAACCCCAAGTACCTTTTCACCTGTTTAGCAACAGTACCGTTTTTTCTGATTTTGATAGTGTTTATTGAATTGATTTTATCCAACCTATCGAAGTAAAGTGCTTTTTCAGTTTTTGATATCCTTGTGTTTTCATCAAAAACTTTGAATTCAAAGTTTCTATCTTGAGCAGAGCTCATTACAGATACCAGAAAAAAAATGACAAAATACTTTTTCATTTAATCTCCCATTAATTTATCAATTTGGTCATCGATGATATCATCTTCTTTTATGTCGATGAATTCATTTGCCGATTTCTCTTTATATGGACTGTCAATCTCAAATTGATTTAACTCTGTTTCGGGTGCCGGTGAAATCTCAAAAATATTAGTCTCCATTTCAAGTTCATCAAGTATGGATTTCTTTTCCTCCTGTTTTGCCATTAATTTGTTTTTTCGTTTAGACCAATATTTACTCACTAGTAAAAATATAGCGATACATAGTATCACATAACAAAGCATGATTATTATAATATTTTCTTTACTCATGATAGATTTTATAACTCCAATTTTTTAGCGTTAGTACAAATCCAATCATTCACTAATGAAGATTTAGAGATTTTTTCACCTTTCAGTTTTTGCAAAAGCACATGTTTTTTAATGATGTCTAAAGCTTCTTTATCTACATAGAAATTTTCTCTAACCTTTTTGGATGGGTTATTTTCTTTAGCCGGTTTTACCAACACTTTTTTAATCATCGCTTTTTCGAGATTATCAGTTTCTTCCACAGCGACATCCAAATTTGACTTTATACCCATTTGATTAAAATTGTTTTAAGAATTCATTTATAAAACTTATTACCCCTTTGCCAAAATCCCTTTTCTCCTCGGCAAGATTCAACGGCCAAATTAAACTCCTTTTCTGGGGGTAGCGGTCCCGTTTTAATATTACGCTTTCATAGAAATCGTTGTTATACCTTTTTTTAAGATTTTTACGTATTTCCATGAAATCATCAATCTTGTTTTTTTCGATTTTCACAACGAGACTTTTTATGTTTTTCTCAGGAAAATTCCTTTTAATGACATTAGTAAAAACAACACTTTTTTTAATCTCTTCAGAATCTTTGGAGTAGGGAACTATGATATGGTCTGCCTCCTTGAATATATCAAAAGTGTCCTCAATATTTCTTTGTCCTAGGTCAATAAATAGAAAATCGTAATTGTTCTTTTCAATCAACTTTTTTCTGAATTCCAACACCTCTGATGTATACATTTTATAGACATCTATATCAGCTATTTTTTTATTCTTTAAAAGTTCATCAATTTGCTTTTCAGAATACTGGGAAACTAATTTTTTCTTCTCCTCTTCATATACGGAATATGAAGTCCATTGGTCATCATCAGCATCAATTAACGCAACTTTTTTTCCATGATATACATCTAAAAAATTGGCAGCTAATATTGTTGTTGTTGTCTTGGTAACCCCCCCTTTGAAGTTGAATATGATAATAGTGTTCATGTACTATGCCGTTGTGTCGTTGTGTGGTTGTGTTGTTATGCTAATATAATGATTTGAAACAGTATTGAACTTTTAAGGATAAAAAAGAACTCGTGTTTTTATCATTATGTACGATATATTATTTATATTCGTGAGAGGTGAAAACGTTTTACGTTTTCCGCAAGGTGGATATAATTATTAATTATATTAATTTATCAATGATAATCGATGGTAAAAAAGAAGGGATTACAAAGGGCAGGCAGACCGGAAGTTGAGGACAAACTAAAGCACAAAACAGTTTCATTCAGCGCATCCCCAGACCTTATACAGACTATTGATAAACATTCAAAACAATTATTCGGAGGCAACCGCACAAAATATATCGTACATAAATTATCTCACAAAGGTTCAATCTCTATTAAAAACGGCGCTCCTGATGTTGATAAAATTGAGCTCTACAAACTCATAAAAGAAGTAAACAAAATTGGCAACAATATCAACCAGATTGCTAGGGGTACAAATCTTGGTTTTCGAAAAGACGAACCTTTAAAAAAATTATTAATCAACACCCAAGAAAAATTAGATGAAGTCATAACATTAATGAATTCTATAATTCAAAAAAACAATCCTAATTTTAGATGATAGCCCAAATTTCACATACTGGAAATACTTCGGGAATTATCATGTATCATGATAAGAAAATGCAAAATGGAGTTGCCACTATTTTGGATTCATATAACATCAATACCAGTTCAAGAAACAACATTCAAACTTCAATAAATAGCTATAATGCTTTCTCTAATGAGAAGCGGCCAACAGTTCATATAAGTATTAATTTTCATGCTGAGGATAGACCAAAATTGACTGATCAAACCTATAGGGAAATTAGCAAAAAGTATCTTTCAGATATGGGATATAGCGAACAACCTTATATCATTTATAAGCATAAAGACCAGGCACACCCACATATACATATTGTTACTTCAAGAATAAAGGATAACGGTAATAAAATACCTAATTGGGGTGAGCGCTATCGTTCGCAGAACATATCTAGAAATCTTGAAATTTCCTATGACCTTAAACAAATCTCCAGTATAAAGAACACAAAAAAGGAGGCAGTCAAATTAGAAAGCGAGAAGGAATATCTTAGTTATATCCGTTCCAGTGTTAAGGAAGCTCTTTCGCTCAGACCAAAACGTAAAGAGGATTTAGAAATGCTATTAAGTACGCATTATGGAATTCAACTTTATCAAGTAAAAAACAAAGGAACCGGCTTTGCTTTAATTGGTGAAAATCATGCTAGATATTCAAATGGTTATGGAACTAAGGGTATTGCAGGATCTAAAATTCATAAGAATTGGTCTGCAGTTAAAATCAAAGAAACCCTATCTAATAATTTTGAAAATGCACCTAAGCGTTATCGAAACCTTAAAGCTACTCAGGGCATCCTAAAACAAGATTTGACTTATTTTGATTCCATTAGTAAAATTGATTTTGATGCAATATTTAGTGATACCGGTACTGTGATACATCAAGAGGGAAAACGTTTTTTAGTTTTAGATACGAAAGGCAAAAACATCTACTCAGAGCGGGATTTAAAAGATGTAGATTTTTCCAAAGCTTCTAAAACAACTAATCTTAAGGACCCGATAACAAGCGGTCTATTTAAAAAGATAGGTGAAGAAACTTTTTGGTTGTATAAAAATGAATACTCAAGAAAATTATTAGCATCAAAATTCATTGAGGATATAGCTGATAAAAAATCGTTTATAAAAGGTTTTGAAGAGTCACCCACTTTCAAGCGTTTTAAGTCAATTTTAAATGAGCACGAGCTAGAAAAAATTACAGCATATCTTAATGACTATTTTGAATTATTGCCACAAAGTTTAGACGAGTTTATTAGAAAAGAGGGCTTTGAAAGGGAAGAGCTAGGTAAAATTTTACATGCTTTTTCTGCTATTTCTAATACGAATGAAAACGAGCTTAGGGGTAATTTAAGACTAGATGTTTTTAGTCAGAACTATAGTCCTAGCTCAGTTGAAAGAGGTGTTTTTTCCTTCATGGATAAGATTGTAAACCCTGATAGAAAATCCAAAATTAATGAGTATTTCAATCCCAATATTATTTTTGATATTGACCGCTATATAGATTTAAACCAACTACCAAAAAAGATAGGTTTACACGTAGATGAATTATTGGCAGGAAAATACATTGATGCATCCATCTATGCCGTCAAAAAATCCACCACAAGCCCTGAGAGCTTTGTTAAGTCACTTAATGATAAAGGAGTTGTTTTGTCAAAGGATATTGAAGCAGGCGGAAAAATATACGCCTCCATTCCATCATTTAAGTATAAGACAGCCGTCAAAGGAATTGAAAGCTTTTTATCTAATATCGATTTAAGAAATTTTGATGTAGCACAAAATTTTGATGATATCCGATTTAAAAAGGCCATCGATAATAATAACATGAATTATGCCTTTTCTTTATTGTCAAATGAAAAACTGAGTGATCAGACCTTTGACCAATATAAAAACTTGGAGGCATTCAAACCCTTATGGAAGGAAAGGCAATTAAAGGAAGATATTAGTAACAGTTTAAGGAACTTTAAAAGTGACAACCAAATAGTATATACTAGCGACCTTAAATTAAAATTAAAAGAAAATCCAGCGGTATTCCTTAATCATACAGAATTCAATAAAGAGATTCCTGAGAATTGGGCTAAAGAGTATCTAGCTACTTATACCTCTAACGAATCCATTAGTGAATCCATTAGATTCGAAAAGGAACACTTTACCAATACGCTTGAACTTAGCAAGCAAATGAACAATGGAAATATTTCTGCTTTGATAGGTTTAAAAAATAGCGGGAATGATTTAGTTACTGACCTTAACGAAAAGTATGAGACTGATGGAAACATCATTTATCCAAAGAGTATCGAAACTCTTCAGCAGCAACCTTATTTTAATTATTATAGCAATATTTTTAATGAAGTTTCCTTTCATCTTTATGGTGATAGTAGGGACACCTATAAACTTGACTATTCAAATATTTTAGTTTACGAATCCTTTAAGAACCATATTCCTGATGTATATAAAAAGGACTATCAAAAAATCTTCGAACAATCGTATGTAGATTATTTTACACAAGCCCTTACCGAAAAAGGAAGCTCATGGAGTGACAACGAGAAAATTGACTATCTAAATTCTAAAGGGCTAATTGCGGTTCATTTACGGGGAGACACTTTTTTGAAGCTTGGTGGGTCAGAGCACTTATTTAAGGGCGGTGTAGCTATTGATTTTAAAGATATTTCACTTGACAAACAATCAAGTTATTTAAGTGAACACGGATTTAATAAAGAAGGACCTGGAAGGACGGAACAACTTCGTTTTGTTGTTGCGATTGAAAAAGAAAACTACACGGATGCGGCATGGTTGTTGAAGAAAAATAAAGTGAGTTTGACCCTTTCAGGAGTTGAATCCAATCGTTTTGGAAAACTAAAAGAGCAGCTTGAAAAGTTGGAAAAAGACTCTGATAGCTTAACCAAATCTTTAGTAAATTCAATGAAAAAAGAAGAAGGTGGTGATGGTCACTTTAAGGGTTCTAAAAGCAAGAAGAACAAAAGAAAAAAAGGTCCAAGATTATAAGTTTATCAATTGAGGTTTGTTTTTTATTTAGTGAGAACAAACCTCAATTTTAAAATAAATATGATGTCTAATATCAGAGAAGTTGAATTATCAAAACGGAACGTGATTTCTCGAAAGAGAAGAACACCAATTAAGACTAAAAAGAAGAAAGGATTTCTTTCCAGTTTTTTCGATTACTTTTTGTTTTTCAGCATTTTTGAATGATTACTTGTTCTCCAACTTTAAATAGAATTCTCTCTTTTCAACTAGGAAGTAATATCAGGTAATACTACTCATTTTGGAAACTTACTTATTACCAAAGATTAATCATATCTCTTTAGGTACATTACTATATCTATTTAAACTTGTGCCGGATACAAAACTTGCGATGCCAATAATTTTATTCGTTTGTGCATCGTAACGAACTTCTACCCAAAAATAAGATACCGAATAAAGGACATATTTAATATGGTTATCTGAAACTACATCGACAAATTGCCCACGTGTAAATACACAATCATATTTATCATGTTCATTTAAAATATTGAAGTCATAGATACCCATTGCATTTTAGTTCTTATTTTTTATTGATAAAAAATCACATAAAACCTCTCATTATCCCCTACTCCAGCAGTAAGTAATTTTGTATCAATGAGTTTATGTCCATGTTCGCTTAAGTTGTTTGAGTTTAATTTTTTCAAAGTATCCAGAAGTTCCTGTTTGTTTTCAAACAATACATTTGTTTGAGTTGGAACTGCGACTTTAAAACAATCGAAAGAGAAATATTTAGTTGCACTAAAATTGCCAGTCGCACCTGCTCGAAAATTCAACATTGCTGCTGCAGCTTCTTTTACTTTATCCATATCTTAATGAATTAGAATTTTACCATCCTTTACTTGAACTTTTAATTTCATTTTAGTTCGCCGACAATGTGTCCTAACTCGTTATTTAATTGAACTTTAATTTAGCCAATGAATGTGCTTCAATGATTTTAGTCCTCAAATCGGGTGGCATTTCGTTATCAGGAATATGATTTAGTTCTGGAAGACTCATATCGACCCCTATTAAATATTGAATTATATTTTCTTCGTCAATCTTCATAGTAAGAACACATAAATTATCCATCTTCGAAAAGTTATAGGTAATTGCTCCTTCTTTAGGAGCTTCTAATTGAATTCCAAAAATTTTACAATTACTGTTAACTTTCCCTGTATTAGTAGTAGAATAAAGGCCATCGATTATTTCTCCGTCAATTTTATACCCTTCTATTTGTCCTTTGTTTGTTTCAATACCTATTTCCATATTTTATATCTTATCCTTTTATTTATACTTTTACTTAAGGTGTTTTGGGAAGTCCATCATGCCGCCCAGGACTCGGACAATGAATATGCCTTTTTGATTTAAATAGTAGAAGATTACGTGTGATTTGTATCTATACCGCAGTAGCATTTGATTTTTTACGGCCACATATCTTCTACCCAATTCTGGATTTTTAGCAAGTTCCGTCAATACCTCCTTTAAGCCCTGTGCATATTTTAAAGATTGGCCCTCACCGAATTCTTTAATTGTGTATTTGGCAATGGACTTGATATCGTCCTTTGCCTTGGCACTAATTACATAACTAGTTCTCGGCATTGTGCTCGTTTATCGCCTCCTCCCAAATACTGTCTATGGTAGCATTCGTTGGTCCGCTCTCCATTCCATCTATTAACGCCTCGTTTAAATCCACAATGCGTTTTCTTCGCTCTTGGTCTTTCCGAATAATATCTCTAACGTATTCACTATCGTTAGTATAAAAACCCTGCTCGATCAGACTTTTTACATAGGCCTCCTGCTGTTCTGTAAATGTGATAGATTTTCTGATTACCGCCATAACGAACCATTATTAATAATATTGGTTCAATTTAGGAATAAAAAATTAGCAAAACAACTATTGTTTAATTGAACTTTGACAATAGTCTCGGCTTTTGTTTCGCCCCAACATTCATCAACGATATTAATTAGAGCCATTGTTGAATTTAGTTTTTTTTTCGGCTTGTTCAAAAAGTTGATTGATAACTTTTTGATATTCCGATGTGTCGAATTCGGATTCTATAACAAAATCATCGAATGCTTTATCTTTCATCCATTCTGGCTTTTCAAAAGGATAACCACCATATAATCCCAATGCCATATCGAACCTAATTTTGCTACCTATAACGGTCATTTCATCAAATGTTGAATGAGATAGCCATAAATCCATTCGTCTTTTAGCTTGAATATATATTTCAAGTATTCGGTTTTCTGATATTTCTGAAGATGGTGCCATTGTTAGGATTTCTTTTTAACCCATTATTTTTGTTTCCTTGCTTAAGTAATCTCATTAAGTATATCTATAGACGAGAAATAAGCCCTAGCATATGGCTGTGTAATAGGATTTTTTTGATAGTACTTATTCATAAAGTCCTCCCATGAAATATCTTCAGGAAGTAAGTTATAATCAAAATCATTTCTTAAATATTCCGTGAAATCATCTCTGAGCTCCTGAAAACGAACTATTTCGTAGCCACCTGCAGTCGATTTAATATACTTGCCTTTACCTTTAATTCTAATATATGAATACCCCATTTCTTCATGAAGAAATTTGAACACATCTAGTTGGAAGAAACTAAATTTAGTTTTACCTCCTATACCCTTTTCAGCTCTAATAAATTTTGCTTGCATTACACTTCTAACTTTTATCAAAACTCTTCATGATAATAATAGGATGTTAAATCTTCAAGCTTCTCATAAATCTCTAACAGCATTGTATTCAGGTTTTCTAAATCAACTTCAATATTATCCCACTGTTTAGCGTAAAAATGTCGTTCATAATCATTAGATATCGGGTATCTAGAAAAATCGATTTTATTTTGATTTGGATTCTCCTGAATTATCTCATAAAGTTCTTCTATATACAATTTAAGTTCTTTAGTAACTGCATCAAAGTGTTTAACTCCATTTGCTCCATGAAAAAGTTTGATTTTGGCTTTAGCATTTTCATAAATCTGTTTGATATTATGTTTACCCTCTATTCTATTGGGTATATCGAGTAGCCTGTTGACTTTCCATATTAAGGCTTTCAAGTATAACTCTATTCCATGATTAACGTTATGGAAAATTGGAAAAATAAGTTTATCGGCCACCTTCCAGTAGTTGTCATTCAAACATCTTTGGGTTAATTCTATTCCTGAACTAAAGTAACCATCAGCTAAAACAAGTAAGTTACTTATATCATCTCCACCATCAGTACGCCAATTAACAAAAGATACTTTAGAAAAGTGCTGGTCATTTCTACTAAAAACTTTTTTCATAGACGCTATAGGCTAAATCTATTATTTTTTATGATCCTTTATTTAAACTTGTTGCCTGCCAAATTTCTTTTCAAATCTTTCATTGTATTTATTGCATTCTCAATTTGCGATTCATACTCTTTCCCAAAAAACACTTTTCCAGTAGGTAAGTGAGTAAGCTTTACCATACTGAATATCTTCTTGATAATTTCTGATGGATTCAAACCCTCCATGTCTTCAATATTATCATTAAAGTATTCAAACTCTAAGTTTTCTTCTCCAAAAAAGGTAACTAATTCTGAGTATTGTTTTTCTAAATTCAAGAGGCTACTTCTAATTGTTATTTAATCCTTTATTTGAACTTTACTAAAGATAAGATTTTGAATTATAAACAGTTAGGTTATAAGGGAAGCTTACAATTAATTGGTTTTTTTTGCGAGTATTTTTTGCCCACCCTGAAATATTTCTAAGCTCTCAACTTGTCGTTCTTTAATTTGAAAAGATAAATCATATCTATCTATAGGTTCAAAAAACTTGGTCTCGTTTTCCGGGTATAATTCCGATTTTTCTTGCCCTGTCACTTGGGCAAATAATTGTGAACCTTCCAATGTTATTGTAATTGTTAATGTGATTGAAAAATCAGATTCAACCTCATAAACTCCAATATATCTTTCGAGTATAGTCTCCGGTAATTCAATCGCATCACTTTTGAATTTTAAATCAGCTAAATCCGATTCGGGATCGAGTAACTTCAACCCAATGTCATCTGCGTCATTAGTTGAATTTGTGAGCAGTACCACTCCTTGCCCAGATTCATTTACAAATCCAGCAAAAGCTCTATATCCACCGGTACCTCCATTATGCCAAACAACATCACCGTTGGTGCCCTTCTTAATATGCCATGCCAGAGCAACCGACATTTCACCAGCTTTATGGTGTCTAACTTTATGAGTTAACTCCATTGATTTATTCAATTCACTATCTATATACCCAAGATTGGCAGAAATAAATTTAGCCATGTCAAAAGTTGAACTTCTTATTCCTCCTGCACCTGCCAACGTCGATATATCCCAATTTTCGACAATATGACCACCACTATGACCTAATGCCATATTGTTTTTCATTTTCTGCGTAAGTTCAACCCTGGTATCTTTCATTTCTAAAGGGTCAGCTATAGTCTCAACCATCAATTCTTCGTAAGTACTGTTTTTGTTTCGTGCTAGGAGATTACCTAAAAGCCCCTGAGCAAGATTTGAATATTCATATTCAGAACCGACTATTCTGATTGGTGTGTAGCTAGAGATGAACTCGTACATCTGTTCAACCGTATAATCTGAGTAAGGATTGTTCGGATTTACCGGTGCGAAGTTGGCGGGCATTCTTGGAAGCCCAGATGTATGGTCCGATAAATTTCCAAAAGTAATTTCGGTGTCCCCCATTACCGGAAGTTTTATACTATCTGGAAGAAATGTATTTACTTCGTCATCTAGTTTAAGATCCTCATCCAAAACTTGTTGTGCTAGGAGTATTGCTGTAAAAACTTTTGAGATTGATCCTATTTCATAAATTGTGTTTTTATTGACCTCCATGCCGCCATCCGCGGTTTTACCAAAACTAAAGTATTGAACACCTGAGGAATCAATTAAAGCTAAAGATATACTGGGGTTTAAACCTTCTTCAATCCTTTTCTCAATGGCCTCAACTACTTTTACTGGTAAATTTTTATTGAATAACTGTTTTGATTTGTTCTGGCATTTGTAGTTAATAAATGCCAACAGAATAAACGCCAGAATGATTTTATATTTCCTCATAACTTTTATCAAAAAGCATTTTAACCAGTTCCAGAAAATCTAAAAGATGGTTGTAATTCAATCCTTTATTTAAACTTCTGAATAAGTGAATTGAATCTATCAGAATCTTCAAGGGAGTGGTTTCCAAAATCTTTTATAAGAGAGAATTTTATATTATTGTTAATTAGAAAAGTGCTTACCCTTTCTAGTTCTTCGGGTGAACCTTTTATCTCAATTTTAGCCATTGTTCCTAAACCTAAATTTGTATTAACTTATCTAAACTTCCAATTTTGCCTTAGTAAGTTGTCATTTTTTCATGTAATATAAAAGTTACCCTTGGAAAAGTGGCACAAAGTTCATTTTACGTCTTTTACCTCTTCGTTTAATCGAACACTGGGAATGAATTTAACAATTTTCTTAGCTGGTATAGAAATCGCTTGGCCCGTAGAAGGAACAATGCCCATTCTAGCGTTCCTCTGGACGACACTCCAAGAACCAAAACCCTTTAACATAACCTTATCTCCCTTTTTCAATGCCAATACTATATTAGTTATGATGGATTCCAGCACGATCTTGGTTTCTTCTTTTGTCAGTCCTGTTTCTTCGGTAATATTATGGGCAAGCTCGATTCTGTTCATAGGTAATTGTTTACATTATTATAAGTTCGATAATGGTAACGCCATTAAAGGATAAATTGAAATATAAAGATAATATAAGAAAATTGAATTTTTATCGAGCATAAAATATTGTACCTCCCCTACTCAATAACAACCTGAATTGAATTAACTCTTTTTGAATTTTTTTAGGAAAACACATTACGATCATTTAATAAATATTTCAATTCAAAACAATGTATCCTTACTCATCTTTTATTTGAACATTGGTTTTCTATAATTCCATATACATTCGATTCATTCCTTTTAGCTCTTCTTTAAAGTATGGAATGTCAAGAGATGTTTTGCTATGAAACCTGAAACCTAGTTTCTCGTAAAATGCAATTGCATCTTTATTCATTTCAATAACACATAAAAAGAGAATTCTATTACCACTCTGTTTTGTTTTCTTTGTGATTTCGTTCAACACTGATTTGCCAATGCCCATTCCCTTATAGCTTGGAAGCACATATATTTTTTCAATTTCTACCCCTTTTTCTGTAGGTAAACCAGGAAGTGAATTCTTTTTCAATTTCACAAATCCAACCTCTTGCTCATTGTGTATGATGAAATAATAATCTGTAAATCCATCTTCTAAATCTGTCTTGAGTCTTTCTTCATTGAACTCTCTCTCTAAATACCACTCCAATCCACCTTCGTTCCAATGATTATGAAAATTTTGAGAATAAGCTTCAACGCAGATTTTTTTAAGTTCGGTAATGTCCTTAATAGATGCTCTTTTTAATATCATTATCATCGTTTATTTGAACTTTAAGAATTAGATAAATGCTTTTCATAGGAGACTTTGTTGTCATTATTAGCAACCCACAAGAGTAATCACGTTCGATTACGCATCGATTGCATTCGAATTTAGATACTGTCTCCATTGATTGCTAAGTTTCAGCCGCACCGATTGTGTTTCGATTTCTTTCCGCTGCAATCTTTTTACTTCCATAAATTACGCCTGAGTAAAGTCCATTTGCACCAACTTTTTAGAAAATTTACCTGCATAATAATTGAGATAGAGTGAACACTATTAGTATAAGAATTTAAATAAGTAGTGCATCTATTTGATGAGCTTTTTATGCTAAAAACTATATAGCTTAATTTACTATATTCCTGTATTAGCTACTAAATTAATTATCATTTGAATTGCCTTCAATTTTAATATTTTGAAGAGGCGTGTTCATCCAATAATCATTAAAATTATCAGGTTTTATAATAGGTTGGTCATTGAAAATAGGCTTTCTCATTTCCATAATTAGACTATCCGCTGGACTTTTTGCATTCGGTTTTACTTCTTGCACAAAAAATTCCCGAAATTGATCGTAGTCTCTAAAAGTCCATTTGTTAATCAAATTGCCGTCCACATCACTCATATTGTATACTTTGGCACTTAACAATAATGAATCGACAGGTCCTTTTCTGGCTGCCCTATATATTGAACTAAACATTTCTTCCGTCTTGTAGGGGGCTATCTTGGGGTATAACAACACCGTTCTTCTGAATTCATCACTATTATCAAGTACAATTTTTGCAAAATCTATTTTTTTGCCTTTGTATTTCAGGATATAGTTATCCTCGTTAAAAGCATCCTGTAAGTCGGGCGTTCGACTAAAGGACATTGCAAAACATTGTAGCTTAAGATCTATAGTTGTAGACTCCAGTACGAACTTAGGAGGGTCCCAGATTTGAAATGTATTATGAAAAGAGATATAATTGAGGTACATCCTGTCATTTTTAGGGCGATATTCCGTGATAACCTCAAAAATCAGTTGGTTATTTGTTTTATGCTTGTTGATAATACCATTTGGCAATTTTTTTGTGCGGTCGTATACAGTATACTCCATCTTATGGATGGCGAAATTTCTTTTTGAAATGTACAATGTGCCATACGCACTAAAGTCCAATAGTAGTTTCTCGAACTTAACAGTATAAAGGGGTTCGTCATCTAAATAAATATCGGACTCTTTTTTGAACTTGTGTTCAGATAGTAGGTCGGATTTAAGGCGATGTACGAAAGAGTAAGAATGGATTTTATAATTACGCAAAGCATCATGAACCCTTAAAATGGTAAATTCATTACCACCATAGGACGCTAAAAAAGCCTTATCGATAACCTTGCGACCTTCTTTGAATTGATAGTCGTACGACTGCAATGCCATAGTATCCCGCTTAAAATCAGTATTCTCTAGATAGTTGAAAATCTTCACTTTGGTCGTAACGGAATCCATGGCATCAAAGCCTTCATCAAATACTTCCAATATGGCCTCATTGAGATTTACATATTGCAGCCTGTCCAATTGGTAATCACGATAATAACCTACGGTGGAAAAAGCTTCGACAGGGTAATTTTCAGGTATCGACCTTATGGCTCTACGTACTATTTGTCTTGCCTTAAGTTTCTTTTTCTTTTCGGCGGTTACTACGGCTTCTTCTAATTCTAATGTCGCCGGTTGCAGTCTCACATCGTTCAACTCGTAGACCGAAAAATCTTGAATCAACATCTCTTTTGTCTGATATCCCATAGAGGATATCTCGATAATATCACCATACTCTTTATACATCGAAGGGATTTTGAAACTTCCATCCGAATTTGAAATAATACCTAAAGCTCGATTCTTTATTCGAATACTGGCAAAGGGGATAGGCTCTTGAGTTTTGGAATCCATTAGCTTACCAATTATATATTCAGGCTGTTGGGATAAAACTGAATTTGATATTAGTAGTAGCAAAAGAAAAAACAAATGAGTTGGCAATCTTTTTCGCATGGTTAGAAAGCTTTTAGTTTTGATGTTTTTTTTCTATCAAAAGCAACCTCGAAGCGTCGGGGCCAAAGATTGTTCGATATCATAAAAATATGCAAACCTTGGGATTTAAAATTTTATTTCGCTGCGCGTAAAGTCCATTGAAACAAACCTGCCAAGAAAATCCAATATTATTTAACTGCGATTTACAATTCCTAAGAAAACTTTTAATTGAACACCAAAAAAATTACCGATTTCGCTTTTCACACAAACCTTGGAAAAAAAGCGCCTAAGGCACTTATGATGGCCTCCAACAATTGGATATAGTTAATAACTAAATCTAGCTTATAAGACTAAGTTAAAAATTAATAAATGTATAAATAGAATCCTTTATTTATACTTTGATCTTTCTTTAGTTAACGCCACAGTTTGAAAGGCTCTCATATCCTTCTATATTACCTGAGTCATTATTATTAACCTCATTAAATAAGGTTGAAATTAATGATTTTAGCGCTTCTATACCTTTGCTCATAGTATTGCACTTCTAATATAAAGTACCTCTTATTGTTTCTATTTGAACATCGTCGAAGTTATTAATATAGCTAACACTAACCACTATAACTTCTTCCTCTACAACACCAAGTTTAGCATAGTGCGGATTGATTCCAGTAAATCTTAATCTATAGTTACAATTTCCGTTTTCAATGACCACAATTCCATCCTTTATTTTCCAATCAGGATAAGTAAATTCAAGCCATCTTTCGAAGTTATGTTCTGCAGTTTTTACATTACAAAATTTCTTTTCTTTTTCAAGCCTAATGATTTCATCCAACTTAGCTTTTTCAGTATTATATCTAGTATAGGTCGCTCTAACAGCTTCTTTTTCTTTTCTTGACTCATTAATAAAATATCCGAGACCTAAAACTACTATTGCCACAACTAAGACTATCACTACATTCTTATTCATACTGATTCCACTTTTACTGTTTTACCTTCTTTTTCAACTAAGGATATCTCCGGTGTTTTCATACAATCCTTTATCTAAACTTTAATCGTATTCAATGTCAACACCATTATCGGCTTCAAAATCTTCTCCGCAGTCGTTACAAATAAATTCATCCGAATCAAAACTTAAGTTTGTAACGTCTTCAGAATTACAGTGTGGGCATACAGTTATTCCAGTATCTCTAAAATTGGTTTTCATATTCATCTTTTAATTGATCTTTTCTATCTTCCTAATATAGGATTAAATTTTTCTCTTAACGTCCATTCTATCAAGGGCATTAAAGCATTATAATTTTTTAAATCAATTTCAAGTGAACTTATTCGAAAAGTTTCGGAATATAAATTCTCTCTTGAATTCAACTTTAATGCAAAAGTAGTTGATTCTAAATTTTTAAAAATATGTTGATGCACCCGACCTTCAACATCATGTGACTTACCTATATAAATCGGTATCCATTCGCTTAACTCAGTATGAACCTTAACTCGTTTCTTCGTCAAATTAGGTGTAAAGCATTTTACATACCTCTCATCCATCCACTGATGTTTAAAATTTTCAGCCCACGAAATAAAATCATCTGATAGACCATTATTTTTTATTTCAAATAAATAAATGCCTGGATAATGAAAAGTATGCCAGGGTATACCTCCTACGTTATTTAAGTCTAGTTTAAATTCCCCTAACGGATTGAACTTTAACTTTTTTGCGTGAAGCTCTATATTGTCTATATAACTTTTAATTTCTGAGTCAATTTTTAATATTTCCTCCATCCTTTATTCGAACTTTATTATAAACTATCTTTATTTGAAGTGAAGAGTTCGATAGCCTTTAAATAATTTTTAGAACCTTTCATTGTCATATCATTTACGAAGCCATCTAAATCAGGATGGTTATTCTTTATCCAATTAACTAAGGAGTCTCTCTCTTGGATCCAAACTTCCCAATTTGTGTCAATTGATTCTAATTCCTCAAGCTTAGAGATTTTCGATGAAATAAAAGATACTTTGACTTTATACACCAAAGGGTTGTTTTTTAGAAACTCATTGCGAACATTCTCTTGGGCGACAGTTACTAGAATATCATTATTCTTTTCTACTAATTCAACTATTTTATAGGATGGTTTAAATATGGAATCCCATTTGAAAAATTCATAAAAACTGTCATGGTTATAAGGTGTTACGAAATCTCCTGCAATTTGGGTTACACTATCATTTAATACAGTTTTTATTTCATCGTAATTGCCCGAATCAAAAGAATTGTAATATTTACTAACTATTTCTTTATGACTTAAATTATGTTCTTTGCATCCGGTTAGGAAACACAAGATAAATAGTGCGAAAAAGGTGTTTTTCATTGATCGTTTATTTGAACTTTGGTTTCAGCTCAGTCCTTTCTTGATTTTTATAATTGTTTGAAAAACTTTAAGTTTTTTACTCTACCGGAGTCAAGTTCAAAGCCCGAAATCATACCATCTTTACGTTGAAATTTGACCAGCCCAAGTTCCATCTTGAATTGGTCTATTTCACTCATGGTGCAATCCATAATTGATTTTTTATCCTTGAATCTAGCATTTAAAGAACCGTTTTCCACGTCAAAAATGTAGGTCACATCCAATTCTTTACTATAATAACTACCTGAATATTCGTTCAGGTCGATATCACCTTGCTCGAATTCTTTTTCAGATACTGTGGCATCGGCTCTATCGCCATCTTCCGGGACCTTTTCAGTAAGTTTATCCGTTAGAAGAAGGTCGGCAATCTGTTCGGCTTTGGTCCATGGTTCCGCATCTCCCCTATTTGCGAGAATAGCAATCGATATACGCTCCTCTGGAAATCGTAACAATTCTGCTCTGAACCCTACGAAAGCCCCTCCGTGCCTGATAGTTTTCAACCCTTTGTAATCACCTATCATTAATCCTGAAGCATAATCAGTCACATTTCCATTATTAAGTATGCCCTGTTGGGTCATTTCCTTCCAGAATCTCTTATCCAAGACCGAAAGGTCGTAAAAGGCATCATCCCATTTTTTGATATCGTTTATGGTAGTGTAGATACCGCCATCGCCGATCATATCCAAAGTTGTCATACTTATTCTGTAATCACCATCGGTATCAGGAAGGTATCCAGATGCCCTGTTCTTCACTATTCGGGTATGGTCGTTGTGAAAGTGGGTGTCGTCCATACCAAGTGGTTCGAATATCACTTCCCGCGCGAAATCGGCCATATTCATTCCAGCCTTTTTATTGACTATTTGGCCTAAGAGCCAAAAACCGGAATTACTATACAAATATTCCTCGCCAGGTTTAAAATTAAGTTCAGACTGATTTATCAACCACCTCATGACATCATCGTCGACATAGAAGTCGTCCTCACCGAATCCCTTTAAAACCGCTAATTGAATATAGTCCCTGATTCCGCTGGTATGGTTCATCAAGTGCCTTATGGTAATTTTATGGGCATAGTCCGGAAAGTCGGGGAAGATGCTCTTAAGACTCTCGTCGTAATTCAGATTTCCCTTTTCCGCAAGAAGGACAATACACGCCGCCGTAAATTGTTTGGAGGTCGAACCGATTCTAAAAACGGAAGAGGCCGAGTTGGGAATATCGTATTCCATATTCGCCATACCATACCCCTTAGCATAAATCAGCTTACCTTCCTTTATAATACCTAAAGAGCAACCCGGGACATCGCCATTGTCCCAATCCGTAAAAATATCGTCTATTGCTTGACTTTTATCCATCTGTGCAAACGAAAACAAGGATGAGATGCAGAGTATTAATGCGGGGAATAGTTTTATCATTATTCTATGTTTTAATCGTCGTGAGATGATGTATATTAAATAAATAACCATACTATCCTTTATTTGAACTTTGATACCGTTTAGTACAAGAAATATGGGGCAGGTGACAAGCACTTTCGTTTCGATTTATTACTAATCTTAATATTAATATTTTGTTTTTGTCTTTTCTTCTATTAACGCTATCTTTTAAATTTAGTGGACTTTGTTAATTTGCACAGACCTTCGGTTAAGCCACAAATGCCCTATGTTTTTTATACACTTTTATACACAGTTTTTTGACACTAAATTTTTTCAGTAATATTGGTTTTTATTTACTTTAAAGATGTTAAGTATTTTTTAGTATAATACTAGACGATTCCTAAAACTGACGATAAAGCCGAAGCTAAACCTAAGAAACTTAAAAATCCGCAAATGTCTGTAACGGTGGTTAAAATAATAGAAGAGGAAGTCGCTGGATCTTGACCTATCGCCTTAAGACCTATAGGAATTACTGCTCCTGCGAATCCAGCAATGATCATCGATAAAATCATAGAAATTCCTATGACAACAGCGATACCTAATGAATCAGCCCAAAAATACACAACAATCCCAGTTGTAATGGCTACAGCTACACCGTTTACAAAACCTACTAAAAGTTCCTTTCTAGCCACGAGCAACCATTGACTTATCCTAATTTCTTTAAGTGCGAGACCACGTATGGTAACCGCTAAAGCTTGAGAACCTGTATTACCGGATTGACCTGCAACAACAGGAAGGAATATGGCTAAAATAGTAATCTGTGCAATCGTATCTTCAAAAAAGCCAACGACCATAGAAGCTAAAAATGCCGTAAGTAAGTTGATTTGAAGCCAAGGCAGCCTCTTACGAATTGCAAATGACGCTTTAGATAGGGCGTGTTCTTCTTTACCGGCACCAAACATTGTCTGCAAATCGCCACTTGCTTCTTCACGAGACGCTGTGAGTACAGTGTCATTTCTTATAATCCCTAATAAATGATTATTAATATCAACAACAGGAACTTGTAAAAGAGAATGATTTATAATACAATCTAAAACCTCTTCTCTCGTTGCCAATGCTTGGACACTATGCGCTTCATACATTAGCTCATCTAACTGCTGTTCAGGTTTTGCAATCGCGATATAGTTTACAGGTACTCTACCTATAAGTTTATCATCCTCATCAATAATGTAAATGGTTAGTATTTTTCTGTCTCCTAATTTTCGTAATTTTTCAAGTGTTGCTTCTACGGTATCTTCTTTAGAACAACTAAATAAATTAGTTTCCATTAGAAATCCTGCACTATTTTCATTATAACTTAAAAAATCTAGTATTTCTCTTGAAGTTATTTTGGGAAGTAATTGAAGTTTCTTGTCAATGAAATTTTGATCAAATCTTGACAGTACTCTCGCTGCTTTGTGAGTATCTACCCTTTCAAATATCTTTTTAAAAAGCTGCTCATCTATCATTAATGAAATATCTCGAAGAACGTGAGTCGATAATTCAAAAAATACATTTTGTGCGGTGGTTTTTGTTGAGCTACTTAAGAAAGTAAGTAGCTCTTGATGACTCCCTTTTTCTAATTCTAAAGCAGTTTCTTTTGCCGTTTTTATTAAAAATTCCTTATTTAGCATACCTATAGAATCTCTTGTTTAATGATTGCAATGTCTTGAGGTGAGTTCGTATGGGGATTAACTTTCCTCATCGTTTTCTGAATAAATATATTGTTGGGTAGTGTTATTTCTTCATCGGTGTCTTTCATTTTTATGTTAGTGAAGAATAAGCCTATATTTAATATTTCACCACTTATTTCATAATCTTTGGTCTCCATAATAACTATGTAATCTCCAATTTTCACCGAATGTCCAAAAAATAATATGATGCTTGAGGTAATATTGGATAATAGTGACCATTGAGCAAAAAAAGCTACACCAACTATAGTGAGAATAGAACCTACGAAAATAACAAGGTCTGATTGCTTTACACCCCAAATGATCATAAGTATGGTGACGCAGATAAGCATCATAATAAAATTGATGGCTTTTCTTATCAATTGACTTCTTGAATTTTGAACGACTTTGTCAATAATTGTTCTATTGATGAGACTATTAGTTACAATCTTAATAACCAAGAATAAAGCTATAACGACAATTGATTCTATTATTTTAGTGTAATGTATTTCCATTGAATTTATTAATTCTAATTGTGTACAACAATTAAATATATTATATATATCTTTTATAAAGTTCAAGGTAAGAATTAATAGAAAAGTATGTAACTGACATTAAATAATCCTTTATTTGAACTTTAAGGCCAATTATTCTCCTCTGGATTCTACTCCAAAATCATCAATTAATGATAAAATAAAAAGTACAGATGTGTAAATTAAGTTTTACAGGTAAATTAAACCTTTTTTGCTAACTTACTTAGGTAAGATTAAAAAAATTAACTGCTTCATAATGGCAAAGCCGATACCCATTTTAATAAATCTATTTTTAGCCATTCTAATGGTCAGCGCCCAAAAACCTTTAAATGAGGATATAAATTACCTTATGGATCATTACGGCTCCTATTTCTCCGTTCCACGCAAAGGCATATACCTTCATTTGAACAAGACGACGTTTATAGCCGGGGAAAATATCGGTTACAGTATCTATGTCTATGATAAAAAAGATAAGAATTTTCCCTTGGAGGAGTCATATGTGTACGTTGACCTAATTGATAGTCAGGGTCAGGTTCTTTCCTCTAAAACAGTATTATATTCGAAATTTAGAGGTTTCAACGATATATCGCTCAATCCTGAACTACCCTCTGGAGATTACTTCCTTCAAGCATATACCAATGGCATGGAGGAATTGATAGAAGACGATTCCTCCGTGTATAAAATCAAAATTTTGAATTTCGATGAACAATATGATACCGAGGTAACTGATAACGGCGTCTTAGAACCTTCCAATATTAAAGTTATTCCCGAGAGCGGTGAGTTCCTTCTACACAAGTTCAACACTTTCGCTATTCAAATAACGGATTTATTCGATAATCCAGTTGTTCCCGATAAAGTAGTCCTAATGGATTCCAATAAAGGCGACATATCACAGATCAAAGTAAATGAAATTGGCCTAGGTCGATTCTCCCTGGTTCCTCTTTCCGATGAAACATATCATATTGAAGTATCTTTTGGGGATAGTAAAATAATTGAAAAACTGCCGACTGCAAAGACCAATGGTTTCCAAATCGCAGTAGATTCAGATTATCAAAAAGAAAAGTTGCTTGTATCCATCAATAGGAACGACACCAGTTCGTCGGAAAATCTATCATTGATGGTCCATCAGGACGGCAAACTTTTGGGATTCCCAATTTCTTTGGATATGAACGAAGATACAAAGGAAGTTATTTTACCTTTTACTTCTGTTTTCGAGGGTGTGAACACCCTAACTCTTTTGAAGGCAAGGTCAACGGTAGCTGAAAGATTGGTATACGTGCAACACAAAAAGACCACTTCCTCGTCGAAATTGCTTAAAGTCAAGAAACAAAACGATTCCTTGACAGTTTACTTGAAAAATAGTTCAGTTGGAAAATCAAACAACTCTAATATTTTGAGCGTTTCTGTATTGCCTGATAAGAGCATATCATATAATGATTTTCAAAGCTTCAGTTCATCCCTTTATTTACAAGGAAATATCTCAGACTTAAAGATTTCCGAATTTCAAAATTGGAAAATGGATAAACACAAGGATGTTCTGTTTACGCTAGATAACCTACTTATATTGGAAGGTAGAGGACGGTATGAATGGAAAAATATCCTGAACGATAATCTATTTAAGCCAAGAATTTCTTCAGGTCTCAGCACAATTGACGGCTATGTCAATCTTTTTAACGCTAAAAATGATTCGTTGACCGTTATGTTATACTCGAAGGAGAACGGGCTTTTTGAAACCACACTTCTAGGCGGTAACGAAAAATTTCAGTTTAAAGATTTAAAATTGGTAAACGGCAGCAAATTCTCTTTGTCAATTTTGAATCGAAAAGGAAAACCTATTTATGCAAATTTCTTCTTCACGATAATTCCAGAAAAAGCGAAATTTAGTCATGCCTATAAACCAAAGACTCATACAATTGAGGAAAAAAAATCCATACCCACTGAAAGGATTTCATTTTTTAAAGATGTGGAGCAACTCGAAGAGGTAACCGTATCGGCCAGCAAACTGAAAAGAGAAAGAATTTTCGGTAATTTTTACGGGCAAAAAATAGATAGCACATTGTTATCCATGGGAACCCTTGAGAATTACATTAGATCGTTCGGGTTCAGTACCACTTTTGTAGACCCGTTACACCCCGATGCAAGAATAGCCGGTACGACTCAATTCGTTAAGTATTGCCGGGGGAACGCCATTCTTTCCCCGATGATTGTCCTTGACGGTATTTTTGACAGATATGCCATGACCTATTCAAATGTTGCAATGGAATATATAGATGAAGTCTACTATAAGTCATCAGAACATTGCGCCCCGGCACTGTTTGTTGTATTCACTAATGACAAATATCAAAATAGGGAAAAGGTCGAGGCATTGAAGAGTGCCAAGGAATTTGTGGTCCAGTATGGTTATAATGTTTCATCTCCTTTTATAAGACCTGAATATATTTCAAAATCGAACCGTTCATTCGAACAGTATGGAATAATCTCTTGGAAGCCTAACCTGGCTTCCAACGACAAAGGGGTAATCTCCTTTAAAATTCCTGATGATGGGCAACGAAAGTTGAAATTAAACTTACAGGGTTTCTCTGAAAATGGTACTATAATTTCCGATGAACTAATTGTGAATATCTCTGATACATATTAAAATTGAATCCTTTATTTAAACTTTAGTTTAATACAAAAATAACTTCGTGGTAATTTTGTGAACTCCCTTTAAACTATTTAGTAGAACTTTTATAGTCCTGGATTCTTAAAGTTAATCTCGTAGAAATTTATGTACCGCACTATAACCGTCTCTCTGAAAATTTTCAGAATAACCAGAGTGCCATGGTTCGATCGACTAGATTTACATACCGTATGACCAAATTGTTTGAGGAAATTTATGGATGGTGTTATGTTCGCACCATAATTAAAATTCAAGGTAATGAAAACAATTTTCATTATAAGGAATATTTACGTTGAAGGTTTCAGGGACATAGGTAATCTAATGGTGAAACATTACTTTAGGGCCTTTGCATGGTTCAGTTCCTCGATGTTCCTTATCGTAATTTACGCTCTTATATACAGGGTTTCCACAGGTTTCTTGTTTGCCTGAGTTAATGCTCCTTCCCAAACCGTATTCAAGGCCTGTTCCTTGAACGGATATATAATTAAAGGTCGTCAACCATAACTCTTCGTTACCATCCAAGATTAGTTGTCAATGGAAAAAAAAACATCAAACACTTCGGGTCATCGACGATGATATGGTATCCCAGTTCGCCATAAGGTACAGGATACAGCAATCGATTCACTACTGTCAGCTAATGGAGTTCTATTCCGTGGAGGAAGCTTTGTTCGCCTTTAACGAATGTTCGGAAATAAAAAAGTGCCTGCCCGACAAGATCCTTTTGGACCTCTTACTGCCAGGGATGGACGGTTGGTCTTTCCTAGAGGAAATTGGAAAAATACAATTAGGATTCTGGCCTATTGATATTTATGTAGTGTAGGCTTTTTCCAATACCGATGACCGTATCCGGGCAAAGGAAAATCCATTAGTTAAGGGACATTTCAGTAAACCCATAAACAGCGGTTGCGTTGAAAAAATGTTCGTGCAGGGTCCCTTGAATACCACCTAGCTGCAGTTTTAGCGACATTGAATATTTCGGTTCGACATGGAGATCGTTTGAACCATCCTACTGCTTTGTAGGACGGTGCGCAAAACGGTACCGACTTTTGAAATAAATATACTTTCTCAAATTTTAAGTGAGTTACAATTCAATATTATATACTTCTCGACGCAATTTGGCCACTTAACAATATACGCATGGGGAACTACGTTATGCATAATAAATATAAAGAGGTCAATCCCCCCAGTCCAACATGAGAATCTACCGAACCCTTCATCGCATCGGCCTTAAGAGGTCGTATTCCTTTAAGTTCCTTTTCATTGCTTTCATTGGTACCCATATACCACTTATCGGTATGGTGGTCTACGCGCTTTTGGTGCCCCGAGAAAGCTACGATACAACCACGACCTTGACCGCCATCCTTGCCTATACCCTTATGGCGGCCATCGCCACCCTTTTTATCCTTGATAAAATCCTTGCGCCCATAAAATTGGCGTCAAGAATGGTAGAGACCTATCAGGAAAGTGGTCGGTTATTGGATGTTCCAAAAGGGTTCACGGACGAGGCCGGTCGTCTTCTTGACCAGCTCGATAGGTTTTTCGCCAAGATGGACGTGCTGACCGCGGAAAGGAACAACTTCACAGGGCTTATCACACACGATGTGCGCAATCCAATCGCAAATATCAAGGGACTGGCCCTTATCATGGAGGATATGGTCGAAGATCCCTCCGTCCTCGAATGTATCGGAATGATAGACGAAAGTTGCGATTCATGTCTCGATATCATCACCGACGTATCCACACTTCTCAGGGCCGATGATTTTTCATTGAACCCAACGTCAATGGAAACCATAGGTGTAAGGGATTTTATGGAGGAGCAGATCCAAAAATTGAAGATTCCACTGGGCAACAAGGATATTAACGTAGTTCTGGACGTGGCCACTGAGGATACCATGACGGTAAGCCCGGAGTTCTTCTCGCATATCGTCCAGAACCTGATATCCAACGCCATCAAGTTTTCACATCCCAAAGGGAAGATCGAGGTATCCGGCCATTCTGGTCCGGATGGGTATTCCATTTCCATACTGGACCAGGGAATAGGTTTCGAACCTGAAAATTCCGAGGGTCTTTTTCTTCGCTTTACCCCCTTGGGACGTGAGGGAACCCTGAACGAACCCACAAGTGGCCTAGGGCTTTTCCTTACCAAGATGTTGGTCGAAAAGCATAAAGGGAGGATCACCGCAAAAAGTCCAGGAGATGGAAAGGGAGCTACATTCACGGTTTCCATACCTAACCCTGTGTAATCATAACAATGTAATCACCTATAATAGTTTTCATTGCGCAATGTGCAATGAACGGTTTCTGAAATTTATTAGGACGGTTTTCCAATCTAAAACTCCCTTACAATTATCCCCAACTATCGGGAGAACTCCATGGTGAACACTGTACCCCTTCCTGGTACACTTCTGACATCTATCTCACCTTCCATTGAGCGCACCTGTGTCTTGACCAGATAGAGTCCCATTCCCTTGCCCTCGCTTTCGCCGCTCAAACGGCCGTACATTGAAAATATCCTAGACCTGCGCTCCTCGTTAAGGTCCATCCCTAAACCATTGTCCGAGACCTCTATTACCGGGTTACCGGATGTTGAGTATTTGCTTGAAAGACGGATGGATGGATTTCGGTCCGGCGATTTGTAGGTTAGGGAGTTGAGTAAAAGGTTCGTGAGGATGTTCCCGAAATAGGATTCGATACCCTTTATTTCAGGGCACTGGGAAAAATCGGTTTCCATAACGGCTGCATGCTCCTCGAGAGATTTGGACATTACCATGGTTATCTCGGAAACAACGCTGGATAGGTTTATGATTGTGTACTGTGATTGATCTATTTGCTTAAGATGAAGGGAATCTATAAGATCGATGACCGTATTATCCAGAATATTGACGGCAAGTCCTATTTTATCTATAATACAGGTATTATCTTCCTGTCCATCTTTTTCAAGGATCCCCATAAGTCCCTTGATGTTCGAAATAGGTGCACGCACATTGTGGGATATGACATGGACGAAGTTCTGGAGTTCGTCGAACTGTTTTCTGCTTTTGCGCTTTTCCAGTTGCACCTCCGTAATGTCCTGTAGTGTACCGGTCATCCCCAGAAGCTTTCCGTTATCGTCGAAATGGCATCTGCCTATCTGGCAGAAGAAGAGTTCCCCACCGTCCTTTCCGTTGAGCCTGATGACCACCTCGATACCTTTCTCACGCCATTTTCCGATTTTCGAGAGATATTCCTTCCGTTCACCCGGGTCGAGCAAGGCCGCAAGGTCTGAAAACGACATTACCTTTAGACCGGACCCTAGGTCGAGGACCGAACGGCACTGCTTTGAAAGGACAAGGCGGTCCCGATCAACATTATAGCTCCAATCGCCGATCTTCGCGATGCTCTGGGCCTCACGAAGTATAGCCTCGCTTTTGGATAGTTTATTGTAGTTCTCGACCCTTTTGGTAACTTCCCTTCCCATAATGCTACACCCTGTTACCTTTCCCTCCTCGTTCTTTATCGGGTTGAAAGCTATCTCGAAGTACCTGTCCTTCATACCGTTCCGGAAGACCGCTTCGGTAGAGAACATGATTCCCGACAACACCCTATCGTAGTTGTAGCGCATTTCCTCATCGGAGACCCCCAACATCGGAACCTTCGATATTTCGTCCCCTAGTCCGCTATCCTGCCCGTTCGTTCTACCGTTCCATTTGGTAAATTGTGAATTGAACGCCAAAAGCCTACATTGTTGGTCTACGGCCCAAATGATATCGGTCGTATTTTCCAGTATCGAGGTGTTCCAACTTTTCCGTGCAAGGTTCTGCCCATTGATGCGTGAGGCAGAAATGATTATTGGCTTTACCAAAAACCGGTACAGCGCGAAAATAAATAGGAGGAACGCCAACATGGACAGGACCATCATAAATTCAAGGAATCTGTTGTCCGCCTCCGCTTCCAATTGTAGCTTCAGTACTATAGCATCCATACCGGTCAGGTAAAGACTTTCCCAGGCCCTTAGCTCCTCAAAAGGTAGTTCTTCATTGGTTCCGGTCCCCTTTCGTTTTGCAAGACCGGAAAGTTTTTCTTGGTAGGGCGAGATTTCCCTCAACAGGTTGTTTATGGTAGGGTCGTCACTCTCCGATATCGGAATGGCAGGGTCCCCGAAACGGAACGCCCGATGGATACTATCCCAAAGACTTGCATATCCAATCAATTGCTCTGTTGTACCGTATCCCAGTTGGTTTAGGTATAAATCTTTGGCAATCTTTTGGCTCAGCGTACGCTGTCTACCAGCGAGGTTTATAATTAGCGACTGATTCTTATTACGGTCTATGAAGAAAATGGTAGCCGAGACCAATATGGCGCTGAAAACTAAGGCCATCCTATAACTTAGGATAATGGACCGCCTTATATCGCTGAAATCCTTTATATCCAAACCCTGGGTCGTCCAATCAAGAACTTCCCCTACCTTTTCGAAAATTCGCCCTCTATGTCCATTCATTGGATATAAGAGGTTGAACTGGACATGATTATATTGATATCCTCGGCTTTCAATGGTTTGACGATGAACCTGTCCACCAAGGGATGCTCCAGGGCACGCTTTTTGTCAACATCGTTCAAGGAGGAAGTGACCATCGCAAGGTATAGTGATCCGGAAGGGATACCGCGTTCGCGGAGGGAATCGAGTAGTTCGAAACCGCTCATCTCCGGCATGTTCACGTCCAGAAGTACAAGGACCTTAACTCTGGCCGGCAAAAGCTCGTTACAAAGTTTGTCCAGTGCTTTCACTGGGTTATTGAACTCAACTATCCTATTCGAATAGCCACAACTTTTTTCGAGAATGTGACGGTGTATGAACAGTGCGCTTGGGTCGTCGTCTATTAGGACCACCAGTTGAAAATCGGTTAAGGGCTCTTTCATAGTTGGGGGAAAACATTTTCTTACTTCTTTGATTTTGTAAATGAAAGTCGCGATGGGGGAATCCATAGGTAACCGTCATTAATTTTTAACGGGGCTTAGAGAAATATATTATAAAACTTGTAAATAATTTTGGGATTGTACGAATACTGAGACACGATGCGGCTACCGCTAACTTATGCAACTATAAAACTTTTGTATTCAGGACAGGGTCAAAAATCAATTCATTAACTATACTACGATTCTATAAGCTGGTATCTTGAAATCAATTCTTTTGATTTTTCTTTAACCAACATAAAATCCTTTGTTATAAATACCGGTTTATTGTTCAATCGAATTTTAAATGCTTTAAATCCTTCCAATGTTTTGGAGTAACGTATATCTATCTCTACAATTTCGTATTGATCCTTGTATTTAAAAACTTGTCCATTTTTCAACTCTAGTTCAGACATATAGGGCGTAGTATGAATTGGTATCGGCTTTCCGACAGGGTATGCTACCACTTCCTCGATTTCTGTTAAAAAAAGAGGGTTGGTTTACAAATTAAAATTATTTCTGGTCAAGTGATTGTATCCTGACAAGATTCTGTAGGAACACAACCACCCTCTCCTGGTTTTCTTCCGGGATCCGACCCTCGATTATCCATACGTTCAAAGCATATTTACGGTTCGCCAGCTCGAACTCTTCCTTAAAAAAGCAAAGCGCTTCTTCTCTCCTATAATTGTCCAGTTCCTTGAACAATCTTCTTATATTTCCAATCATTGCGTTTAAAGAAAAAAGTAAATATAATTTAAATCTGGTGGTTTTTAATAAGGAAACACGAGACTATCTTTAAACTGGCAAAGAGTTTTTAAATCGAAGAATCAATCGTTTTTTTGGAACTTTAAATGGTTGGATTGTGTTTTAAAATAATAGCCAATACTTTGGGCTCAATATTTTTAGGGCATTTATCCGATGGATGGACTAAATATTCACCAATCCGGTTCCTCTGCCACATTACTATATCTTCAACAGTAATATCATCCTCAAATTTTATTTCGTGCTCCTCTAAATATGTTTCTAAATCGAGTAATATTTTTTGAAAAAGTTTATCAAACTCCTCATTTTTGAATATAAAACTCATAATTATCC
>TARA_R110002074_G_scaffold161480_4_pt1 | contig 73694 bp, 77 predicted proteins | sample TARA_R110002074 | Tara Oceans TARA_R110002074 (sample SAMEA4397215) | marine metagenome | biome: Polar Biome; feature: [MIX] marine epipelagic wind mixed layer (ENVO:01000061); material: water (ENVO:00002006), including particulate matter (ENVO:01000060) such as... | depth 10-100 m
GGGTGGTTGAGGTTACTACAATGTTATCAATGGGCACCGATATTATGGCGTCATACTCATTTTTATCTAAGGTTATAAATGCTTGTTTCTCCTTGGGGATAAGTGCATAGGTAAAAGAAGCTTCTGCATTTGGCCAAGGTGCCAGTATTTTAAGAATTGTGATGCCAGAGGCTTGTTTTTCAATAGAAAAGCCATTTGCATAGGTGAGTTCAACCTTTTTAGACGTTGATTCTTGTGATAGCGTTTCTTTAGATTGCTGTTTGCAACTGCATAAAAAAAGTAGGTAACTGAATAAGAGAAGTTGTTTAAGCATTTATTTTTTACATCTATTTTTCAAAAGTAGTATTATAAAACTTTACCTAGAAAGATTAAACAAAATGTTTATTTTCGCCATGAATTTTGGTTTTCGCTGCTTATAGCGGTGAAATTAAAAGGGAATCTGGTGTAAATCTAGAACTGTTCCCGCAACTGTAAGTTTATGTCAACGATATCTATTGGCAAATAGATTTCAATTGGCACTTCTATAAAGAAGATGTTATTTTCTTCAAAGTCACTTTGTCTACTGAACCAATTCAGCAACATGGGAAGGCGAAATAACATAAAACGAGTCAGGAGACCTGCCTTATTCAAACAATAATGTTAAACTTTCGGGATAAAGGTTTGCGTATGGATACAGACATACTACGCTCCCGTTTATGAATTTAAACGAATGAAAAATTATTTTATGTGGCCTACGGTCGCAGTATTGCTTTGTGCCAAAGTTGGGGCACAAAAAGAACAAGACTCCATTAATACATTACAGTTAGACGAGGTTGTCGTCAGTGATTCTCGGTTTCAATTAAATCGTGAAAACTCTGGCAAGACGGTAATTTCCATTTCTCAAAAAGAATTAGAACAGAATCAAGGTCGCACAGTAGCAGAAATAATTAATACTAAAAGCGGAATTGAAATAAACGGAACCAGAAGTTATGCTGGCCAGAACTTATCTACCTATGTAAGAGGAGGTAACAATCGCCAAGTTTTGGTCATTATTGATGGTATTCAGGTTTCTGACCCATCTAGTACAAGTGCAGAGTATGATCTTAGGCTTTTGAACACTTCTCAAATAGAAAGTATTGAAATTTTAAAAGGAGCTGCAAGTACACTTTACGGCAATTCTGCAGCAACAGCAGTAATTAACATAACTACGAAAAAGGTTAAAAAGGCGGGTTTTTCTCTGGATTTAATTTCTAGTATGGGTACCAACCAATCAGAGGACAATCAGAATTATAACATTTCTGATTTTTCAAACACAGTGAACCTTAGTGCTAAACAAGGTAAGATGACATTTTTGGCTTCTGGAGGTCATCAGTTTACAGATGGATTATCAGCAGCTATCGGTACAGAATCGGATGCATTGTCACGAATAGATGGAAACGTGAAAATCGGTTATCAAATTTCAAAACGATTCGATATAACGGCGTCTGCATTTTATAATAAAATGAATAGTGATTTTGATAATGGGTTCCCAATAGAAGATGCCGATTTTTCATTTACCAGTGAACAATCACGATTTGGATTGGCTTCTAAGTATGGTTATGAAAAGGGGAGTATACATGTAAACACAGCATTCAACCAAATAAATAGGTCTTTTATTTCTAGTTTCCCAGCAGCTTACGATTCTCAGTCTTATATTTTAGATATTTTCAATAAATACACTTTTAATGATAATATACACACCATTGTAGGTATGAATTATATTGATAACCAGACTTTGTTTTCAGAAGAGCAAAATTCAAATACCGTTGACCCCTACGTGAACATGGTATATGTTGGTGAAAACGGTATTAACTTAAATACGGGTGTGCGTTTAAATAATCATAGTAACTATGGTTCTAATTTTATTTATAACATTAATCCGTCCTACAGAATTAATATTAACACAGGGTATTTAAAGTTCATGGGTTCTTATGCTACTTCGTACATAGCACCAAATTTATCGCAATTATATGGACCATTTGGAGCTAATCAAGATTTGAATCCTGAAGAGGATACTACTATTGAAGGTGGTTTAGAATACAAATTGTCAGATAAGCTTATAATAAACGCTGTTTATTTTAATAGGGTGGAAGATGATAGAATAGAATACGTAACTATTGATTTAAATACATTTGAAAGTCAATATCGTAATTCAGCAAGCACAGTTCATTTTAATGGATTAGAGTTAGGCTTTAGTTCAAAACCTGCAAAAGGTTTTACGTTAGATGCGAACTATACGCTAACAAATTCTAAGGAAGGTTTGGCCTTAAGGGTACCAAAGAATAAAGCCAATGTAAGTTTAGGATATAGTATTGGGGTAAAAACTTATATAGGACTAACATATCAATATCTGTCTGACCGAACAGATACTGATTTTGCAACCTTCTCTGAAGTTACTTTAGGTAGCTTTAGCTTGGCTAATCTGCAATTTAAACATGATTTCTCGAATAGATTTGGCGCTTTTATAGCCGTCGATAATATTTTGAACGAAAAGTATACTGAGCTGGTAGATTACACTACTAAAGGAAGGAATTTACGATTAGGATTTAAAATGAGTTTATAACGAAAAAAGGACAGCTTTAAAGCTGTCCTTTTTTTTGTTTTTATTTATGATTTAAAATTCTAAATCGTAAACTGTATCATCAATCATTTTATCATTGATAGGGTTGCCTACCTTAGAACTTATAAAAACATCTATAGGATTTAAAACTGAAAAATCACGTTTACCAGTTTGTCCCGTTATTGCTTCTATAGCTTTAGCCAATAGAGGTTCGTTCTGTTCCCCTAAAATACCAAGGTTACCATAATCTTCTTTCAAAATAATATCTGGCTGTAAACCGTTTGTAAAGTCAAAAAATCCATCGGCATTTTCGTTTCTTCCAATTAATGGTTGAATGGCCCACTGATTGTTTGGGTTTATTTTATTAATTCTTGATGGGGTGTACAAGTATGAGTTATCACGATCATCAACCAATGTTGTCGAAAATTCATTTTTACCTCTCGTAACATCTCCAATTTGAATAACATCGATATACGGTTCTAAGCTATTGATAAGCAATTCGCTAGCTGAAGCAGAACTAGAAGAAGTAAGCACATATAATTTAGTAAAGCCTAATGAATTGATTGTTTTTCCATTCACCTTATCCGTAAAATATACCTCTAATTGGCTATCATTAAATTGGTTTTGAAGTTTATCATTATATCTTTTTCTTAAAAACACTTCCGATGTATTTGTACCATAAATCATACTGGCCAATAGTCTCGTTGTATTTACAGAACCACCAGGGTTATAGCGCAAGTCCATTACTAAATTAGTTATACCTGCAGATTTTAAAGCTTCAATGGCAGCATAAAGTTCATCGTCATATTCATTAGTAAATTGGTTATACATGATATAACCAATATTTTCTCCTCCAATTTCGAAAGACTTGGAAATATAAACGGGGTTTTCGGCAAGAGCTTCCGCTTTGGTAAGTGTTACCTCTTTTTCATTGGGGACAATAGTACCGGTAACAAAATCTGCCATATTTAAGGTATATGTATCGCTACCTGTAAAAAGGAGTTCCTCGTAATTTGATAAAGTTAAGGTTTGCCCATTAACACCAGTAAATAAATCTCCTCTTAGAATATCTGCCGTAGCAGCATTTGAATTTGGTATGATATATCGAACTACACCAAATAATTCTTGACTATCCTGAAAACGAACTAGTCCGAATTCAAGACCATTACTTTTAGAGATTCCTGCTAATGAATTAGTAAGTTCACGATAATCTTCATTATAAAAACTAAAGCGATCTTCAATATACTGCAGTTTATTTTCAAAAAAGGCAGCAGGGTTTTCTTCTGAATCTAAGAAGGCAGTATACTCAGCCCTACCTTCTTTGGTATTTATAAAACGCTCATCTCCCAAATCATCTACATTAGATTGCCAGAAATACCAGAAATTCATGGCTTTCCACATGAAATCTTGAACTTCTACATCAGCAGAACCATCTGGGTCAATGGTTTTGGTTAACGTTAAATCCTCATCCTTAGAACAAGAAAAGATAATCGCTATTACAAATAATACTAAAAACTTCTTCATAACTAGGGAAACTAAAATCTTTGATTTTTATTTCTTTTGAGTAAGTGAAAATTTTGAGGTAGGTACACTGTTATTTAATAATAATGTAGCATTTCTAGGATCGTGTAGTTTAGAGCTTGAAATAACACGTGCAGGAATCATGACATCAAAACTTCTTTTAGCTCCTACACCCGTAATTTCTTGAATTGCTCTTGCAAGAAGAGGTTCATTAGAATCACCAAGAACACCTAAATTGGTAATATCCTCATCAAGTGCAATATCAGGTATTAATCCGTCAGCATAATCAGAAAAGCCTGCACTATTTTCCACTCTACTAATAATTGGTTGAAGACCCCATTGTACATTAGGATTTATATTATTTACTCTGGTTTCATCATAAACATTGCCGCCTTCTGGATCATCAACAAATAATACGGAACCTTGGTTTTTACCAACTGTAGTAGAACCAATATGCACAACATTGATATATGGTTCTAAACCGACCATTACCAATTCACTTGCTGAAGCCGAACTTGAAGTTGCGATGATATATACTTGACTTAGATTTAATGTATTTAAAGCAGCGTTCGAATTACCGTCGAAAGTACCTGTGGTGCTTACAAAATAATTATCTGTTGAACTACTGTCGAATTCTGCTTGTAATTTTGCATTATAAATAGTTCTAAAAAGTAAATCTGTAATAGTAGTACCTTTTATTAAACTAGCTAAAATAGTAGCCGTTGAACCTCTACCACCTAAGTTGTATCGTAAATCTAAAACTAAATCGGTAACACCTTGCGATTTAAAATCGGCAAAAACGGCATTCATGGCATCTTCAGATCCAGATACAAATTGGTTGTACATGAAATAACCAATTTTTTTGTCTCCCGATGTAATTACATCAGTAACATAAATAGGGTCTTCTTGTAAACCTTCTTGTTTAGTTAATGTAACCTCCTTATTAATTGGGCTAATAGTATTATTTACTATTTCAGCCATATTTAAAGTATATGTGTCGTTATCGCCAAACAGAAGATCTATATAATTCGTTCTATTTAAGTTTGTGCCATTTACGCCAGTAAAGACTTCACCTCTTTTAATATCTTTAGTAGATGCGTCAGAACCTTTAATAATATATTCCACATAACCGAAAACATCATCAGTGTTACCTATTAATGATAGTCCAAATTGCAGACCATTACTTTTAGATACACCTGCAGAGCTATTTACTAAATCTGTATAATCATCGCTATAAAAAGTAAATCTATCTTCAGAAAAAAGCAGTTTATTCTCTAAAAAAGCAACTGGTTCTGGGTTAGCGGTAAGAAATTCTTCGTAACCTGCTTGAGTATCAAAACGGTCATCTGCCAAATCTGGCACATCACCTTGCCAAAAATAATAGAGGTTTAAGGTTTGCCAAAAAAAGTTTTGAACTTCAATATCAACTACAACCGGTACCTCCTCTTCAGGAATTACGATTTCTTCTTCATCAATAATAGGCGCATCATCCTTTTTATTACAAGAAATAACAACAAGGCCTAAGCAAAGGAGGGATAGGAAAATTTTTTTCATAGTTTTTTTATTTTTATTTATAGCAATAAATGTTCCAATTTCTAGAACATTCATTTAAATGCAATAATAAACGTCTATTTAAATACGGATATCTTTGCACAAAGGATGTTAAATTTAGTAACAAGAAATCTAATTAAAAATTAATTGTAACAAAATTCGTTCAACTTCGTCTTCTTTTTGTAAGCCTGTTAGCAAGCTTACGAACAGCCAAGCCAAAATGAAACAAACAGAGTTTTTAAATATTGTACTACCGTTTAAGGACAAATTGTTCCGCATGGCCAAAAGATTATTGGTATCAACGGAGGAAGCTGAAGATGCAACGCAAGAAATTCTTATAAAGTTATGGGATAAGAAGAATAAAATGGAGACCTATAATAATGTAGAAGCATTTGCGATGACCATGACAAAAAATTTCTGTCTGGACAGATTAAAATCTAAACAAGCAGGTAATTTAAAATTGGTACATAGTAATTATACTGATTCTAGTACCTCATTACAAAGTGAGTTAGAAGCTAAAGACAGTATAAGTTGGGTTGAAAGGATTATGGCCGAATTACCAGAGCAACAAAAAATGGTTTTACAATTGCGAGATGTAGAGCAATATGAATACGAAGAAATAGAAAAATTATTAGATATGAAACCTACGGCCATACGGGTAGCTTTATCCAGAGCACGTAAAACCGTACGGGAAAAATTAATAGAAAAACATAATTATGGAATTGCATAAAATAGAGAAATTAATAGAGAAATATTTTGAGGCTGCCACAACGGTTGCTGAAGAAGAAACGATAAGAAAGTATTTTTCAAAAGGGAGTGTTGCACCCCATTTAGAGCAACATGCACCTTTGTTCAATTATTTTACCAGAGCAAAAGAAGAACGCTTTACAAAACAGGTCCCATTAAAACCTAGAATAAATTATTTGAAATGGGTTTCTGTTGCCGCAATAGCAGTCTTTATGGTCGGGTTGTATATGTATCAACCAACGCCAGCCCCAGTTACTTTAGCAGACGAGTATACTCAGGAAGAAATTGAGTCTGCACAAGAGGCTTTCGCCTTATTAGCAATGAATTTTAATAAAGGTACTGAGCAACTGTATCATTTAGAAGAATTCGAAAAAACAACAAATAAATTTTTAACGAAAAAATAATTAAAATGAAAAAGATAGTACTATTAACAATGTTGGTTTTGGCTCCGATTATTTCAAGAGCTCAAGATATTTTCGATAAATATGAAGATAATGACAAAGTGACTTTTGTTGCCATGCAACCTAAGATGTTTCAAATGTTAGGTAAAATGAGTGTAAGCTCAGATGACCCAGAAGCAAAAGAGTTTTTTGAGCTCGTAAATTCAATAACGAGCTTTAAAGTTATTACTACCGATGATGCAGCTATTTCTAAAGATGTAGATAATTGGGTTACCAATCGCTTAAAAAGTTCATCATTTGAAGAATTAATGCGAGTTAGAGATGGTGGTTCTAATGTGAAATTTTATGTGAAGGAAGGTAAGGACAGCGACCACGTAAAGGAGTTATTAATGTTCGTAACCGGTATGAAAGATATGGATATAGACATTAATGGTAAAAAATTAGAAACGGTTTTATTATCCTTGACTGGAGATATCAATTTAAGATCGGTATCTAAATTGACCGATAAAATGGATTTACCAGGAGGTGACCAATTAGGGAAAGCATCAAAAAAGGGGAATTAAATAATAATCAATAAGCGTTAATCCCCAATTAAATTAGCGTTTATGATAAACAAGTATTCATCAATTCATCAATCACTTCTTATCCTAGAATAGGGTAGAGGTACTAAAAACAACAATCATGAAAAAAGTAGCAGTAGTATTTTTAATGGCAATTTTACCCGCATTGGGTTTCTCACAGTCTGTATTTGATAAGTATGAAGATATGGATAACGTTGGTTCGGTAATCGTGAACAAAGGTATGATAGACTTAGTCTCTAAATTAGGAGGAATGAGCGATGATGCTGAAGCCAAGGAATTTATGGACGTAGCGAGCGGACTTAAAAATATAAAAGTTTTTATGACCGAAGACGCATCGGTTTCGGCAGATATGTCAGCAACGGTTAAAAAGTATCTTAAGTCTTCGAAATTAGAGGAATTAATGCGCGTAAAAGACAAAGATGTAAATGTTAAGTTCTATGTTAGAGATGGTGCAAAAAAGGACCATGTGACAGAATTATTAATGTTTGTGTCAGGCTTAGAGAATGTTGAAATAGGTGATCATGGTAGAAAACTGGAAACTGTTTTGGTTAGCCTAACTGGTGATATTGATTTAAATAAAATTGGGTCGATTACCAATAAAATGAATTTACCGAAAGATTTGAATAAAGCTTCGGGTAAATAATTTAATTTTAGAGAAGGACCTTTCGTAAAACCGGAAGGTTCTTTCCTTTAATTTAAAAAATACATTATGAAAAAAATATATTGGGTTATAGTAATGGTAATAGGTTTTACCATTTCCTCTTGTTCTTCAGAACAAAGTCTACAGCAGTATTTTATTGCCAGTTCAGAGAATCCGAATTTTATGTCCTTCGATTTACCTTCTAGTCTTTTGAATTTAGAAAAGGCAGAATTGACTGAAACTCAAAAAAAGACGGCAAGTTCTCTTAAGAAATTAAACATTCTAGCTTTTCAGAAAAAGGATTATAACACTGCTGATTATGAAGTACAAAAGGCAGCCATTAAGACTATTTTAAAAAGCTCGGATTTTAGCGAATTAATGAAGATGAATACATCTTTTGGAAAAGCTACCATTCAATTGAAAGGAGACGATGATAGCATAGATGAAATTGTCATCTATGGAGATAATGACGAAAAAGGATTAATTCTGGTTCGTGTGTTGGGTGATGATATGAACCCAGCTAGTTTCGTGCAATTGATACAGGCTATGGAAAAATCGGATTTTGATGGTAAAGGCCTTGAGCAACTTGGAAATTTAATTAAAGGCTAATTTTTTTATCATTTAATCAAAAAATCCGTCGTAGGACTACGACGGATTTTCTTTTATGTAAGATCACTTTTCTTTTATAATTTGTAAATTATTCTTTCCGAAGTCCAATGTTCTAATTGGGAAAGGTATATTAATATCTCGTTCATCAAAGTGCTTCTTAATAACTTTAATCGCTTTATGTCTCGCGGCATGCTCTTGTTTTATATTGACACAATCTGCCCAAAAACGTACCATAAAGTTAATTGAACTATCACCAAATTCAGTAAAAAAGAATTCTACGGTCTCATCATCATTTTGTGTAAAATTGTCGTTGATTATTTTCACGGTTAAATCTTCTACCATTTGCAGATCACTTTCATAGCCTACACCACAATTTACGAATATTCGATTTCTCTTATTCAAAGAATAATTAGTAAACGAACCATCAATAAATTTTGAATTAGGAATTACGACAATATTATTGTCCGGTTTTTTTAAAATGATATTTCGAAGGCTTATTTCAGTTACAAACCCCGAAACACCATCGGCCGAAATAAAGTCATTAATTTTTAGCTGTGGCATAAAAGATAATATAAGGCCACCAAAAGTGTTGCTCAATGTACCTTGAAGTGCTAAGCCAATTGCCAAACCAACTACACCTGCACCGGCTAAAATACTGGTAAGTACTTTGTCTAAATCTAAAACGCCAAGCGCTATAAAAAATCCTATTAAGATTATAATAACAAAAACAACTTTTGCTATTATTTCTTGAATAGAAACTTGTGATATATTTTTAAGAATTGTTCTTTTTAAAATTTTTCGAAATCCTCGAGCTAAAAAGTAAAATAGGAACATTACCAATATCGCCATTGCGAAATTTGGTAGCTTTAGGATAATAGCATCTAACCAGCCATCTAACTTATCCCATAAATTATTAATTGATTCTTCAACTGAAAAATTTGCCTTCATCTAAATTTAATTTTGTGTTTAAACAGAATATAAAGGTTATGAACCACAAACTAAAATAAACATCACTCAAAATTGCTCAGTTAATGGAATTGGGCAAAATAAAAATTTTAATGCATCAAAAGTGACTTAAATACCCGTATAATTACTCGGAGATATTTGCTTAAGCTCTTTTTTAATTGCATCAGAAACTTCTAATGTATCAATGAAATTAGCAATAGAATCTTTATTGATTTTTTCATTAGTACGAGTAAGTCCTTTCAAAGCCTCATATGGGTTTGGATAACTTTCACGCCTTAAAATAGTTTGAATTGCTTCGGCAACAACAGCCCAATTATTCTCTAAATCTTGCTCAAATTTATCTCTGTTTAATAATAACTTGTTCAATCCTTTTAAGGTAGATTGAAAGGCAATTATAGTGTGGGCAAATGGCACGCCTACATTTCGAAGTACAGTACTATCCGTTAAATCACGTTGTAATCTTGAAACTGGTAATTTTGCAGATAAATGTTCGAAAATAGCGTTAGCAATACCTAAATTACCTTCTGAATTTTCGAAATCGATTGGGTTTACTTTATGTGGCATTGCCGATGAACCAACCTCGCCAGCTTTAATTTTCTGTTTAAAATAGTCCATAGAAACATAAGTCCAAAAATCTCGGTCTAAATCTAATACGATGGTATTAATACGCTTAAGACCATCGAATAGTGCGGCCAAATGATCGTAATGTTCTATTTGTGTTGTTGGAAAAGAATGTTGAAGGCCTAATTTTTCTTGAACAAAATTTTGACCAAATTCTCTCCAATCTATGGAAGGGTATGCAACTAGGTGAGCATTAAAATTACCAGTTGCACCACCAAATTTTGCAGCACTTGGTATATCGTTTAATAAATTAAATTGTTCCTTTAATCGTACCACGTATACCATAATTTCCTTTCCTAATCGGGTAGGAGACGCAGGTTGACCATGTGTTCTTGCCAGCATTGGTATATCTGCCCATTCTAAAGTAAGAACATCCAACTTTTCAAGTAATTCGAAATATTGAGGTACATAAACTTCATTCATCGCTTCTTTAATAGAAAGTGGAATGGCAGTGTTATTAATGTCTTGTGATGTCAATCCGAAGTGGATAAACTCTTTAAATTTTGAAAGTCCCAAAGAGTCAAAAGCTTTTTTTATAAAATACTCAACCGCCTTAACATCGTGATTGGTTACTTTTTCAATCTCTTTAATTTCTTGAGCATCTGCGGTAGTAAAATCCCTATATATTTTGCGTAATTCTTCGAACTTAGAAGAATCAAAAGATGATAACTGTTTTAAAGGAATCTCACAAAGAGCAATAAAATATTCTATTTCTACTCTTACTCTATACTTTATCAGGGCTTCTTCAGAAAAATAAGAAGACAATGATTGGGTTTTTGAACTATAGCGGCCGTCGATTGGAGAAATAGCATTCAATGCGTTTAGAGACATAATTAATTGGTTGAATTAATAAGCGGCAAATATACCTATTCACAGCAAAGATTAAAACACTATTCGCTTTAAGTTACCGTCAAAAAGTGATTTTAAGATAAAAGAAAATGGGGTTGTAATTTGATTAGGTTAGCTTTTTTTAAGTGCCTTTAGGGTCATTCTTGCACGTGCTTTATAAGCAGCACTGCTATTTTCATAATTTTGCTTTAAAATAACTTTTAGTTCTGGATGAATCCAAGTAAAGTCTTGGCCAAGCAATAATAAAGTGGTCATTGAATATGCTTTAGGGGCAACTTTATGGTCACCAATGAGCCAATCGAATGTAGTTTCAGCTATAGTGTTTAAATGTTGTTTGGTTAGTACTTTCTTTGAAAGAGCTGTTTTGTTTGAATAATGATTTTCAACTAAAAGCGAGCATATTTTTGAGGCTGGTCGAATTGATGATTCTAAGGTTAAGCTAGATAATGAACGTGTAAAGATATCGATATAAGGTAAAATAAATTTCAAGTCTTTCTTTATTAGAGATTCTAGTACCCAACTGGCTTTACATGATATGGGGTCTAAATTATCTTTAGAAATTTCAATTAAAATAGGAATGAGTTGGGGGTTTTCTTCAATTTTAGATGCCATTTTATTGCGATTTTCTCGTGTTGCATTAACATAATTCAATGCATCACAAAGTTCTTTTTTGGTCATAAAATTGTATCTTTATTCGATATTTCCCCCAAATATGAAATTACTAAAAAAAATTAGCCTAGGTGTGGCTTTAGTTTTTATAGCCATGCAATTTTACAATCCTACAAAGAATATTTCTCCTGGTAACCATGCCAAAACTTTTATCAAAGAAACCAATCCTTCGCCAGAGTTGAAGACTATATTTGAAACCACTTGTTATGATTGCCATAGTAATAATACGGCCTACCCATGGTATAATAATATAGCCCCAATATCATATTGGATCAATAGTCATGTAAAAGAAGGGAAGAAGCATTTAAATTTTTCTGAGTGGCAAACCTATTCAAGAGATAAGAAAGACCATCTTTTAGAAGAGATTGAAGAAATGGTTGTTCAAAAAGATATGCCATTAACCGAATACACGTATTTGCACAACAATTCTAAATTAACAGATAAAGAAGTAAGTGAAATTGTAGCGTGGGTGAAGCAAACACGAATTATTTATCAATTAGGGAAGCAACCAAAGTAGGAACACCTTTAACTGCGTTTTCTGGGATAATAGTTAAATTACTACTGCTATTAATTATAGGGTTTGGATCTACAAAAAAAATAGGTGTATTTACCTTGACAAAATCTATAAGGCTAGCCGCCGGATAAACTTGCATAGAGGTACCTATGATTATGAGGTAATCAGCCTTTTCGGTAATAGTTATGGCATCTTCTAACAATGGTACAGCCTCACCGAACCAAACAATATGTGGTCTAATCTGATACCCTTTTTTGCATTTGTCTCCTAAGAGTATATCGTTTCTGCAGTCAAATATATCATCGGTCGTAGCCATGCTTCGGGCTTTTAATAATTCACCGTGTAAATGAAGCACTTGAGAACTACCAGCGCGTTCATGTAAATCATCTACGTTCTGGGTTATAATATGTACATTATAGTACTTTTCTAGTTTAACCAAAGCTAGGTGCGCTAGATTTGGCTTAACGCTTAAAAGCTGTCTTCTACGTTGGTTGTAGAATTCTAAGACTAATTGAGGATTGTTACGAAAACCTTGCGGAGAAGCAACTTCCATAACATCATGACCTTCCCATAATCCATTGGCATCCCTAAAAGTTTTTAATCCGCTTTCTGCTGATATTCCTGCTCCGGTTAGTACAACAATATTTTTCATGGGTTCTATTAAATTCAGCTTAAAAATATACTTTTCTTATCTTGGTTGTATGATAGATGAGAAGCTTTTGGCGTATTTAGAAGATTTTATTTCAGAAAAAAGAATGAGGCGCTTTAATGATATATTAAGCCATAGAACCAATTTTATAACGGTAGCAGTAGAAGATGTGTTTCAAATGCATAACACCAGTGCGGTAATACGTAGCTGTGAGTCATTTGGTATACAACAAGCGCATTTAATAGAAGGTAAATATGGACAACGTTTAGACGAAGAAATTGCCATGGGTGCCCAAAAATGGGTAGATGTCAAAAGATATAAAAATTCGAAAGAAGTTGTTAATGTACTTAGAGATAAGGGGTATAAAATAGTTGCTACCAGCCCTCACGCAGATAGTTCATTATTGCAAGATTATGAGCTAGATGGTAAAATGGCGTTATTCTTCGGTACTGAAAATAAGGGTTTAAGTGACTATGTGCTAGAAAATTCTGACGCTTCTTTGAAAATACCAATGGTAGGTTTTACCGAAAGTTTGAATATTTCAGTTTCAGCAGCAATAATTCTACAATACTTAACTACTAAATTAAAGGCATCAAATTTTGACTGGAAGCTGACCCCTGATGAAATGAAGGAGAAACGTTTAGACTGGACAAAAAAATCTATAAAAAGTATTCAAGATATCTTGGAAAGGTATAATGCAGATAATTAAATTTTACTTAACTTGTTACTAATAACTAATTAAATAACAGATGTATTACGTATTAATAATATTAGGTGTTTTACTGGCAATATTAATTATTTTATCCTTGGTAGCTCCTAAAAGTTACCATGTTTACAGGTCAATAGAAATAGACCATCCAACGGAAAAAGTTTGGGGTCAACTTAAATATTTAAAAAAGCAACAAGAGTGGTCACCATGGGCAAGAAAAGACCCAAATATGGATCAAAAATTTACGGGTATAGATGGTGAAGTGGGAGCTGTAAGTTATTGGAACGGGAATAAAGAAGTTGGTGAGGGAGAGCAAGAAATAACTAAAATAGTTGACGGTAAGCGAATTGAACAAGATCTAAGATTTTTAAAACCATATAAATCGCAGTCTTATTGTTATATGGATTTGGAGAAACTAGATGATAATAGGAGTAAAGTGACTTGGGGTTTTACAGGAACTAATAAATTTCCTATGAGTATTATGATGTTATTTATGAGTATGGATAAAATGGTAGGAAAAGATTTTGAAAAAGGATTAGAGAATCTTAAACATAATTTAAATAGTGAACTATGATAGCATGGTTTGAAATTCCGGTTGCAGATATGCAACGAGCTCAAAAATTTTACGAAACTATTTTAAACGTTACAATAACGGTCAATAATTTTGGCCAATTTGTAATGGGACTGTTTCCCGATAAGCCGAGTATAGGTCAAGCAAATGGTGCCTTGGTGCAGCATGAACAATATGTACCTAGTTTAACCGATGGGGCATTGGTATACTTTGCCTGTGAAGATGCAGCTACAGTTTTAGACAAGGTGGTGAAAGCAGGTGGACAGGTATTACAGCAAAAAACCGAAATTGGTGAAGGTCATGGATTTATGGGTCTTCTGCAAGATACGGAGGGAAATAGGATTGCCCTCCATTCTAATGCCTAATAATCTTTTTTACTGAACTATTGTATTGGTTCTAATAAAGCTATATTATAATCATTTTCAAAAATAACATTGCCATTTACTACAGTACTTTCAGTTTTAGAGTACCTGTCATAAATTTTTGTGCCATCTCCAAATACTCCTTTTACTGATATTGTTTTTTTTCCCTTAGGTAGATCAAGTCCAATAACTACTTTATCAACAAACTCATCTTTTTTTAAATACCTGCTAAATACATAAGGTTTTTTGGCTATTAGTTTATGAATACCTGCACCAATGGCGGGGTGGTCATTTCTAAAAGAACCAAGTTGTTGCCAATGAATTAATACTTCTTTTGTTTGTGCTAAACTATCAAGCTCATTCCAATTCATGAAAGATCTTAATGTTGCATCACCCTCAGTACCTTCAATAGTTAAATCTCTTGCTGTTTCATCGCCATAATAGATTTGTGAAGCACCAGGAGTTAATAAAAGTACATTTGCGGCTCTTTTTGGGTTTGTACGTTCCTTGTCAAAAGGTTGACCATCATCATGAGATGTAAGGTAGTTTAAAACACTTTTGTCTTTTAAAGTGGTATACAGCAGTTTGCTATATTTAGAAAAAATGAATTCGTAATCCTTTTCAGCGTCTGTCTTTAATTCAAAGTTTATTAAACTTTTGAAACCGTTGGCAAAATAATCTACTTTTTTATCTCCAAAATCATATTCTCGACCACCAGAAATTCCGTAATTATAGACTTCACCAACCATGTAGAAAAGGTTATTGTCCAAAACCTTATCTGCGTTTTTCTTTTTCCAGAGTTCAAATGCCGCTGACGATTCTTTATATAGTTCAGCCCATGCATTTTCGTTTGCATGTTTTACGGTATCAACCCTAAAACCATCAACCCCATATTTATTTATGTAATCGGTAAGCCACTTCATAATATAAAATCGTGGTGCTCTAGGGTGTCCTGTTCTATCAAAGAATAAATCAAGCTCATCTAATTCTTCACTTAATCTACCTTCGGTTTTCCATTTTGCGAGTAGTGCATCTGGTAAATTTACTGCCGAATCAGATTCTGTTAATATGTCAGGTAAATTTGCTACTAAAGTGCAGTTTGTAGTATTTTCATATGTGGTGAATTCACAAGTAGGAGAGGTGCGTACCCATTCTGCCGGCCATACAGGGTCTTTTTCAGTAACAGGGCCAGTGTGGTTCAAAACCACATCTAAAAGTACTCTAATACCATTTTCATGAGCTGTTTTCACCAGGGTTTCCAAATCTTTTTCGGTTCCAAAATTAGGGTCTAATGTAGTCCAGTCTTTAGCCCAATACCCATGGTAAGCATAGGTGTTTCCAGTACCTTCATCGGTAGCACCATGAACTTGTTCTATTACAGGGGTAAACCATATAGCATTTACGCCAAGTTTAGTAAAATAACCTTCATTAATTTTTTGGGTAATGCCTTGAATATCACCACCCATAAAGCCTCTAAGCTTTCCGGTAGCCTCATCTCTTTCAAAGTTTAAATCATTTTCTGGGTTACCATTATTAAAACGATCCGTAAGTAGAAAATATATAGTAGCGGCCTCCCATTGAAAATTTGGATTCTTTTTAGCTGTTACAACGGTGTCGGTAAGAGAGGATGTGGTTTTAGAAGTATCTTTTGCGTTCGGTTGGCAAGATGCCAGAACGATAGCAAACAGTACTAAAAAGTATAAATTTTTCATTTCCTAATTATTTCGTCTAAAGCTATAACAAGGATATGAATCTAAAAAATATTATTTTTTTCTATTTAGAACTTTATATTCTTCATAACAACTGCTAATGGCATCTAGAATTTGAAGGTCATTAGCTGTAGTAATAAAAGACTTAGAGTAATTACAGTTGTTTAAAATGTCTTGAATGTCTACTTTTTCTAACTGAAGAAATTCTGTTAGTGTTTCACGATCAAACTTAGAAGCAAGCAAATTGCGAATTTCGTCATCTTCACGCATTTGTCTAAGCTTACGCATTTGAGCAGGTTTTTTACCAAACAAGTTTCGGAGTAAATCTGCAGGATTTAAAATAGCACCCAAAACTTTAGTTACTGCACTAGGGTTTTTGTTACCACCTTCATAGCTTACACCAAGACCCGATATACTATATTGATACGCATTATTGATAGGAAGGTTTTTTACATCAATTTCTAAATAACCAGTAAGCTGATATGGTCTTACAATAACTTCCTCTAAAGCATACGCTAGTTCAGTTAGTGCTATCTCAGTATTTTTGAATTTGAACATGTCGTTGGTAACCCTTATTTTTTGGGACTTAAATCCAAGAAAAGAAAAATAAAGTGTATCATTTACCGCTGCGGCAATTGAAAACTCACCTTTTTCATTGGTAATAGTACCAAAAACTTGATTAAGGTTGACAACATGAACACTTTCAAGTGGTTCTTCTGTTTGTGCATTAATAACAACTGCACTTAAGCGTTGATTTTCTTCTGTTTCTTGTGAAAAACCATTAAGTGAAATGAAAGTAAATAAAACGGATAAAAAATATTTCATGCTATTAACGCCAAGTTTAAGGATGCAAACAAAATAAAAAAAATACGCCGAAGCGTATTTTTAATATACAATTAACTAAAAGAAATCTCCCTTTCTTTTAGTGCTACGTCTTTTTCCGGCGTTAGGACTACTAGATTCACTTCTACCTCGGCTTCTCCCTTTAGATTCACGATCGCCATCTTTTCTTCCTTTGCTACCACGATCATCATCTCTTCTGCCGCTTCTTTTTCCTCTAAAGCCGCCGCCACCGCTGCCGCCACTTCTGCGATTACCGCCTCCGCCACCACCAGGGTTTTTAGAAACTTCTACATTTACAAATCTTCCATCTACCTTAAATTCGGTAAACTTTTCAAGAATTTGTTGGGTAGATTCAGATTCGGTATTAAAAAACGAAAAACTTTCTTTTACATCAACTTTAAAAACATCTTCTTGGCCTAAACCTACAGTATCTCTAATGAAATCTTTTAAAGTCATCCAATCATAACCATCCTTTTCACCAACGTTTATGAAATAACGAACAGCACCACTAGTTGGTGTTTCGCCACCTCTTCTACCATCACTTCTGTCTCTATCACCATCATTGTCTCTATCTCTACCACTACCAGAAGAATTTAAATCTTTAGTCTTGTTGTAATAGTTAGCGAATCTTGTGAATTCTACTGATACAATTTTTTTAATCAGTTCTTCACGGTCAATTCCTTGAAGAACATCATTGATTGCAGGTAAATAATTCTCTACATCGGTATTGATTTTTGTATCCTTGATTTTGTTTGCCAAGTGATACAATTGAATCTCACAGATTTCCATTCCCGAAGGAATTTGTTTAGCTATGAATTTCTGATTGATTTTGTTTTCAATAGCTTTAATCTTACGTTGTTCACTTCGTGTGATGATAACCATTGAGATACCTGACTTACCAGCTCTACCGGTTCTACCACTACGGTGTGTATAGGTTTCAATTTCGTCAGGTAATTGATAATTGATTACATGAGTAATATCATCAACATCGATACCACGTGCAGCAACATCAGTTGCTACAAGCATTTGAATTTGTCTTTTACGAAAAGAATTCATCACCAAATCTCGTTGGTTCTGACTCAAATCGCCATGTAAGGCTCCTGCATTATAACCGTCTTCAATTAAATTTTCAGCAACTTTTTGGGTATCCCTTTTGGTTCTACAGAAAATAACTGAAAATATATCTGGGTTGGTATCTGCTAATCTTTTTAAAGCAGGATAACGATCTCTACCACCAACAACATAATATTCATGTTGCACGGTTGATGCTCCTGAATTCTTTGCTCCCACTGTAATCTCTTGTGGGGAATGCATAAATTTCTTTGCAATTATAGAAACTTCTTTGGGCATAGTTGCAGAGAACAACCATGTTGATTTATCATTTGGGGTACCAGAAAGAATATCTTTAATATCTTCCATGAAGCCCATATTCAGCATTTCATCTGCCTCATCTAGAATACAATAGTCAATCTTGGAGATATCAACAAGACGTCTACTGATCATATCTTTCATTCGACCAGGGGTAGCAACAATAATTTGAGCACCTTTTTTAATCTGTCTTGCTTGGTCTGTAATGCTAGCACCACCATAAATGGCAACTACATTTATATTGCGTTCGTATTTTGAATACGCTTGCATTTCTTTTGTAATCTGTAAGCAAAGCTCACGGGTAGGAGATAGTATTAAACCTTGTGTGGTTCTACTGTTACTATCAATTTTTTGAATTAATGGAAAACCGAATGCGGCAGTTTTACCTGTTCCGGTTTGCGCTAAGGCAACCAAATCGGTTTCACTTTCCAATAAAATAGGGATTGCTTTTTCTTGTACTTCTGAAGGGGTTTCAAAACCCATGTCAGTAATAGCGTCTAATAAGGACTTTTGCAGTCCTAATGCTTCAAACTTTGTCATAAATATGTTATACTAAATCGCAAATATGAATGTTGCATAGAGCGATTATCGTTTATAACCTATTTAGACTCAGCGCAACACATGCTATACTAGCGGCGTTAATTAATTTGCAAAGGTACTGCGAATTATTGGACTGGTATAATAAATAAGTTAGGAATACTAAGGAGCCAATAAATAGCCGTAAATAGATAGGATAGTGCCTGTAATACCAAAGATAATCATCATTACAATCAAGCTTTTTTGTAAAATTGGGTTATCATATATGATGATGCAAACAGCACCTAGTACAATGCAAATTTGAAAGAAAAGTAATGCATAATCAAATTTTTTGGTAGCCATATCATAGGTTTGAGTCAATTGCTCCCATTCTTTTACACCTGTAATTACACCCATTTCACCTTCTATGTCTTGAACCCAGTTTTCTTTTCCAACCTTAGTAGATCCTAAAAGTATCTCTGTTTTTTCTGCCTCATATTTAACTATCTTTTCCTCTACTTCAGCTATTTTTTGCTTAATTACGGGTATTTTGCCTTCGGTTACTATTCCACTTTGAACTAGGGCACCTAAATAATCGAGTTCGCTCTCTTTTAGACTTTCTTTAATGCTTTTAGATTGATACCAACTAGAGTAACTTACTACATTATTGTGAGCAATCATCATTTCTTCCTCTAGCTCTCCATTTACCATTTGTGAAATGGCCATGAGTGCTGCAAATAGCGCGATTAACACACCACCAATTGCTTCAGCCCGTTCTGATGCAACAGATACTTCAACGGTTTCTCTATTTTTTTTATCCTGTAACATTAATATTGTTTAAATATGCTATCAATTTTTGAACTGCTTGGCCACGATGACTTATACTATTTTTTACAGACAAAGGTAATTCAGCAAATGTTTCTTCATAACCATTTGGTTTGAATATTGGGTCATAACCAAAACCATGTTGGCCTTTTTGAGTGGTTGTAATTACACCGTTTACTTTACCTTCAAATATATGTGTTTCTCCATTTATATTTAAAGCGATTACAGTTTTGAAATGTGCTGTTCTATCATGCTTATTTTCTAATTTTTTTAATAGCTTGGACATATTTGCCTGTGGATCGTTTTGTTCGCCGGCATAACGTGCAGAATATACACCAGGTTCGTTATTTAGCGAGTTTACTAATAGTCCTGTATCATCTGCAAAACAAGGTAGCTGGTAGTTTTTAGTGATAAAATCAGCTTTTATCCTAGCATTGCCTTCTAACGTGTTTGCTGTTTCAGGTATCTCGTCTGTGCAACCTATAGTATCTAAACTCACCAGTTCAATAGATGCGGGCAGTAGTTGTTGAATCTCTTTTAACTTATTAGAATTGTGTGTTGCGAATACAAGCTTCATGTTCTTAATTTGTGAACTGGTTTATTGAATTTTGAAGGTCAAAAGTAGTAATTTTATAAAATGGAATTAAAGTTACCGCCTGCTTTAGTGTTTTTACTCTTCGGATTGGCTATGTATATTTTGGCTACATTTTTGCCTTTTGGGTTTTTTGATTTTTTTGGTCGTTTATTTCTTTTTAAAGTTCTATTGGTTTCTGCTGTACTAGTTGGGCTTCTTGCACTTTTTCAATTTTATAAGGCAAAGACTACTGTGGATCCTACTAAACCTGCTAAAGCTTCTAATTTAGTGGTTAACGGAATATTTAAATTTTCTCGCAATCCAATGTATTTGGCTATGCTACTTGTTTTATTGGCATTGGGAGTAATTTTGGGAAATGCCTTTAATACCTTAATAGCCGCCGCCTTTGTAGGGTATATGAATCGTTTTCAGATTATACCTGAAGAGCGTATTCTCTTAAATAAATTTGGTCGGTCTTACAAGGAATATTGTACGTTGACAAGACGTTGGTTTTAGAAAATCATGGTTAAATCTATATATTAGCACTAAAGCTTATATTTTTAAATATTATTTAATTCGCTTATAATTTAATATATTAGCTTTTTAATTAATAAACATGATAGCAATAATTACCGGAGATATTATTAATTCTGAAAATCATCCTAGTTCACAATGGATAGATTTATTGAAGCAATACTTCAGCCAGTTCGGTGATTCACCAATGAATTGGGAAATTTACCGTGGTGATGAGTTTCAATTGAAAGTCACAGAGAAAAATGCTTTATTTACGGCAATTCGTATTAAGGCAATGTTGAAAGCTATAAAAGGGTTAGATGTAAGAATGAGTATTGGTATAGGTTTAGAGACTTATATTGGTACAGGTGTTACTGAATCTAATGGGCCAGCATATCAACGTTCAGGACGAAATTTTGAATCTATAAAAGAAAGCAAAGTAAATATTAGTATTGCTACAGGTGATGCGAAAAAAGACCTAACACTTAATTTGATATTACAATTGGCGTTAGATTTTATGGATGATTGGAGTGTTGTATCTGCTGAAATAGTAACCCTAGTGTTAGACCATCCTACGTATTCACAAAAAGAAATTGCACAAAAGTTAGGAATTAAACAGTCTGCTGTTAGTCAACGATTAAAAAGAGCAAGATTGCACCTCGTTTTAGATGTATTATCTTATTATGAAGAGGTGATAACAGATAATTAATATGTTGATATTCATAAAATTTATTTTAGGCCATTTAATAGGTGATTTTATTCTACAGCCAATAAAATGGGTGATTCATAAAGAATCGAATAAGATTAGGTCAAAATACTTATACTTACATGTGCTACTGCATTTTGCCCTTTATATGCTTCTTTTATGGGATTTGTCTTTATGGAAATTAGCACTAATTATTACCATAGGGCATTTCATTATCGATGTATTGAAATTGTATACCAATTCATTTTTCAAGAATAAAAGCATTCTTTTTTTTATCGACCAAGGGCTACATATTGCACTTATTTATTGCTGTGTTTTTTATGCAAATTTATACGAGCATACGCTAACACTCTTTCAAAATTTAGATTGGTCTTTAATAACAGCCATTGTTTTTGTTACCTATCCGGCAGCAATTATAATGGGAAAGATTCTTGATGGGATGTCGAACCAAATAGAAACAGATCATAAATCATTACCAAATGCAGGTAAATATATTGGCATAATAGAAAGACTGTTCGTTTTCATCTTTATAGTCATTGGTAGGTGGGAAGTAATTGGTCTGTTGATTGCTGCAAAATCAGTTTTTAGGTTTAATGACTTGAAAGAGCGAAATAATAGAAAGCTTACTGAATATATTCTGATAGGTACGTTAGTCAGTTTCGGATTGGCGATTTTAGCCGGACTTCTATATATTTCTCAATGAATACATTAATGAAAAATAATAATCAATTATTAACCATTTTTCTATTTTTCTTTGGTTACATATCCTTTTCTCAGACTAAAGATTTTAAAACTTTTGATGGCGTAACCATTGTTTATAATGATGAGGGAGAAGGTGAGCCGGTATTATTGATACATGGATTTATAAACTCGAGAAAATCATGGGATAACACAAAATTGAAAAAAGATTTACTTAATAAAGGCTATCGAGTAATTGTGCCAGATTTACGAGGTAGTGGCGATTCAGACAAGCCACAAGAAGATAAAGCATATAAAAATGATGCAGAAGTTATAGATTTGAAATTACTAATGGATCATTTGAATATTCAAAGGTATAAGGCTGTTGGGTATTCTAGGGGTAGTATTGTTTTAGCTAAACTATTGACTATTGATAAGCGCATAGAAAAAGCGGTTTTAGGAGGTATGGGTATAGATTTCACAAATCCGCAATGGGCTAGGCGAATCATGTTTGCGAAAGCTTTTGATGGTGACGTAAATGAAGAAACTAAAGGTGCTGTAACCTATGCTAAATCGATACATGCAGATTTCCGTTCACTCCATCTCCAGCAAAAATATCAACCAGTAACTTCAAAAAGAAAATTAGGAAAAACTAAGATTGATGTTATGGTAATTTGTGGAGATGAAGATTCGGATAATGGAAATGCCAAAGAATTGAGTAATGTTTTTACAAATGGAATACTAGTAAGAGTACCAGGAGATCATAATGGAACATATAAAACCGCAAATTTTTCTAATGAAATACTTCGGTTTTTAGATTAATTCTAATTGTATTTGATGGTTTTACATCAGAACTAATCATTTTTGTTTTATTTACGAGATAACATTAATCAGGATAAATTAAATTTTTACTTTTGCTTCTTATTTTAATCGCAAGAATGCTAAATAAAACAAAAGGTTGTAATGGTCGAAGTGAGTAGGAAATACGTTTTTGATTTTGATAGTACCTTAACAAGGGTAGAGGCCTTAGATGTGCTTGCGGAAATGACTTTAAATGGCAAGTCGGACAAAGATGATATTATAAAGGAAATTCAAAAAATAACTAATCTAGGTATAGATGGTGATATTTCTTTTACCGAATCTTTAGAGCGCAGAATTAAACTTTTACATGCCAAGAAAGATGATTTAGAAGGCCTTGTAAAAGAACTTCGTAGTAAAATATCGAAGTCTATAGAATCAAATAAAGAATTTTTTGAAAAATACGCAGATGATATTTATGTAATATCATGTGGTTTTAAAGAATTTATAGACCCAATAGTTAAAGAATATAATATTCCGTCGGATCGTGTGTATGCAAATACATTTAAGTTCGACCAAGATGGAAATATCATCGGTTTCGATGAGAAAAATGTACTATCTCAGCATAATGGCAAGATTGATTGTCTTAGGCAAATGAATTTGGATGGAGAAGTTCAAGTAATAGGAGATGGTTACAGTGATTATGTAATGCGCGAAGCAGGTATAGCACATAAGTTTTTTGCTTATACTGAAAACGTACATAGAGAAAAAGCCGCTAATAATGCGGATTATGTTACACCAAGTTTAGATGAATTTTTATTTGTGAACAAGTTGCCAAGAAATATCTCGTATCCGAAAAATAGGATTAAGGTCCTATTATTAGAAAACGTGCACACCGCTGCATTTGAAAATCTTTCTGAAGATGGATTTTCTGTTGAATTAATAAAGAACAGTTTATCTGAAGATGAGCTAATTGAAAAAATAAAGGGCGTACACGTTTTAGGAATACGTTCAAAAACGCAAGTAACACAAAAGGTTTTAGACGCTGCCGACAAACTTTTGGTAGTAGGTGCTTTTTGTATTGGAACCACCCAAATTGATTTAGAGAGCGCTAAGAAAAAAGGGGTTGTTGTATTTAATGCACCTTACAGCAATACAAGATCTGTGGTAGAATTGGCGATAGGTGAGATTATTATGCTAATGCGTAGTGTATTTGACCGTAGTAGAGAGATTCATGAAGGGCAATGGCAAAAAACAGCTTCTGGATCTCGCGAGGTACGCGGTAAAAATTTAGGTATCGTTGGTTATGGAAATATTGGTAAGCAATTATCTGTATTGGCTGAAGCTATGGGTATGCGTGTATACTATTATGATGTAGATGATAAATTGGCATTAGGCAACGCTGTTAAATGTGGTACGTTAGAAGATTTATTGAACGTTTCCGATGTTGTTACTTTACACATCGATGATAATAAAGCAAATAAGAACTTTATTGGTGAGCGTGAAATAAAGCAAATGAAAAAGGGTGCAATGTTAATTAACCTTTCAAGAGGGTTTGTAGTTGATATTGATGCACTTGCTGAAGGTTTAAAAAGCGGACATATTGGTGGTGCAGCGATTGATGTGTACCCTGATGAGCCTGCTAGTAATGGAGAGTTTCACACTAAATTACAAGGATTTTCGAATGTAATTTTGACGCCTCATGTAGGTGGTAGTACCGAAGAAGCGCAACGTGATATTGCAGACTTTGTACCGAATAAGATAATGGATTACATTAACACTGGTAATACGGTAGATGCTGTTAACTTTCCGAACATTCGTTTGCCTAAGCAGAATAAAGCGCACCGTTTTCTTCATATTCATAAAAACGTGCCGGGCATAATGGCTAAGATTAATAAAGTATTGGCAGAATATGAGTTGAATATATCTAGTCAATATCTTTCTACCGATAATGAAGTTGGTTATGTGATAACAGACTTAGATAAAGAGTATAATAAAGATGTTTTAAAGGCTTTGAAAAAGGTAGAAAACACTATTAAGTTTAGAGTTCTTTACTAGTTTTTTGAAATTTTTTAATATGCAACTTGAGTTTAAATTTAATTTAAGTTGCATTTTTTTATTGATGGTGATATGGCTCATTTTTAAGGATTGTAAAAGCCCTGTAAACCTGTTCGGTAATAAATAAACGTACCATTTGATGGGAAAAAGTCATTTTAGAAAGACTTATTTTTCCTGAGGCCTTAGCATATACCTCATTGCTAAAACCATAAGGTCCGCCAATTAAGAAAACCAATTGTTTGATTCCTGAATTCATTTTTTTTTGAAGATATTGTGAGAATTCTACAGAGGTAAACTGTTTTCCCTTTTCATCAAAAAGAATTAAAACATCTGTTGGTGAAAGCTTTTTAAGGATTAGTTCACCTTCTTTATTTTTTTGCTGTTCCTCAGAAAGGTTTTTAGTTTTCTTTAAATCAGGAATGATCTCAATTTCAAAATTAATATAATGTTTCAATCGTTTTTCATAAACATCAATAAGATCTTGTAGTTCAGAACTATCGGTCTTGCCGATTGCTAAAAGTTTTATAGTCATCTTTCAAAAGTAAATCAATTTCGCAAATGTCTTTGTAATTTAGCAATACAATAGATTTTATAAAATATGATTTCAAAAAAGCAATTTAAGGAAGAGGTTTCATTAATCATAGCAAATGCCGTTCGTGAAGATGTTGGTGATGGCGACCACAGCTCCTTGGCTTGTATACCAGATAATGCTGTTGGTAAAGCAAAATTGTTGGTTAAAGATGAAGGTATTATTGCTGGGGTAGATTTTGCAGAATTAGTATTTTATTTTGTAGATCCAAACTTGAAAATTGATGTACGTATAAAAGATGGATCTCCTGTAAGTCATGGCGATATAGTTTTTTATGTAGAGGGTAGTTCTCAAAGTATTTTAAAAGCTGAACGTTTGGTATTAAACGCAATGCAGCGCATGAGTGCAATAGCTACAAAAACAAAGATGTTTGTGAATTTGCTTGAAGGCACAGACACGAAAATTTTAGACACTCGTAAAACAACACCAGGTATTAGAGCTTTAGAAAAATGGGCAGTAAAAATTGGAGGAGGAGAAAACCATAGATTTGCTTTATATGATATGATTATGCTAAAGGATAATCATATAGATTTTGCTGGCGGAATAACAAAAGCAATTGACAAGACTAAAGATTACTTGAAAGAAACAGGAAGAGATTTAAAGATTATTGTAGAGGCAAGAAATTTAGAGGAGATAAAAGAAATTTTAAAATCTGATGGAGTTTACCGTATTTTAATTGATAACTTCGATTATAAGGATACGAAAGAAGCTGTTAGGTTAATAGGGGATACCTGCCTCACAGAATCATCGGGTGGTATTAATGAAAAGACAATAAGAGAATATGCAAATTGTGGGGTGAACTATATTTCATCGGGGGCATTAACGCATTCTGTTTACAATATGGATTTGAGTTTAAAAGCAGTGTAGATGTCATTAGAGGTAGAGGAAAAGTTAGAAAAAATCCCTATAATAAATTGGTTGGTCAGGCTATTGAAAAAGCTTCGATTGCCTGGTTTTGAAGGTCTTTCTGTATATGATTTATTAGAAATGTACGTGTTTGGTATTTTAAAGGGTACCCTTTCTACACGTGCTAGTGCTATTGCATTTAGTTTATTTATGGCCTTGTTTCCTTTGTTGATATTCATGGTTACATTAGTGCCATTTTTGGTATCTTATATTAGTATTGAACATGGCGACTTTGATGTTCAATTTAGGTTGTTCTTAGAATCTTTTTTACCTAGTGCAACTGGTGATTATTTCGGAGAAGTTTTTCAACAAATCAAAGACCAGAAAAGTGGGGGACTGCTTTCATCGGCTTTTTTGCTATCTATTTTTTTAATGGCCAATGGGGTACATTCTATTTTTGGGGGGTTTGAAACTTCATACCACATTGAGTTGACCCGAAATTTTTTTAGGCAATATGCCTATGCTTTATTGGTAGGACTTATATTGGCTATTTTAATCATATTGGGTTTTGTTGCTTTTATCTATTTTGATTTTTACATTCTAGGGTATTTGCGGGAGTTTGCATCTAAACAAGGAGGTTATGTTCTGGGTGAAGAAGAGGTTATGGGAATTCAAATTACTAGAGTTCTATTTTTTATAATTCTTTCTTACTTCACTACCGCAATTTTATATTTTTCAGGAACTAGAGAGGGTAAGCAAGCAAGTTTCTTTTCTATTGGAGCATTAATGACTACTATTTTGTTTGTAATCACTTCATACCTTTTCGGTATTTACGTTGAAAAATTCGCTAGATACAACGAATTGTACGGAGCATTGGGAGGATTATTAATATTAATGGTTTACATCTGGTTAAATTCTAATATATTGCTACTTGGGTTTGAATTAAACGCATCCTTAAATACCTTAAGAAAAATCACTAAAAAAGAATGATAAATCAAACTGTTCAACTAAGTATTCTATTTTTCCTTTTATTGTCTATGAATGTTTCAGCCCAATCCGTTTTTGGAAAGTGGAAAACCATTGACGACCGTACTGGTTTACCTAAAGGCTTAATTGAGATTTATAAGAAAGATGGTTTAATGTATGGTAAGGTGATAAAAATCTTAGAAGAAGGAATGGATGGTGTAACCTGTGTGAAATGTGATGGTGAATTAAAGGATATGCCTGTTGAAGGTATGGAGATAATTACTGCAGGTAAGAAACATGAAGATGGTGAATGGAAGGGAAAAAGATTGTTTGACCCACAACAAGCAATGACGTTTAGATTCAAAATATGGTTGAATCCAGATAATCACAATGAATTAAAAGTAAGAGGATATTTAGCATTCATCTTCAGAACTCAGACTTGGTTGCGAGTGGAAGGATAGTTATGGCGAATTTTATTAATGTAATATTACCAATTCCTCTAGAGCGAAGTTTTACTTACAGTATATCAGAAGAGGAATCAACACTGTTACTGCCAGGCATGCGTGTAGCCGTACCTTTCGGCAAATCAAAAATATATACAGGCATTGTACATAGCGTTCATCAAACTCCTAATGAAGCTTATGAGGCAAAAGAAATACATCAGCTTCTAGACGATTATCCGATTATAAATACAATCCAGCTTAAACATTGGGAATGGATAGCTTCGTACTATATGTGCACGTTAGGTGAAGTAGTACGTAGTGCATTACCAAGTGCTTTTTTGTTAGAGAGTGAAACATTAGTTCTACGAAATACCGAATACGAGGTTGATGAAAATGAACTTTTAGATGATGAGTTTTTAGTGTTTGAAGCGCTGCAGCATCAATCTATACTAAAGGTTCAAGAAGTATCTGCCATTGTAGAACGTAAAAATGTGCTACCTATTCTTCAAAGATTATTAGAGAAAAAAATCATAGTTCTTAAAGAAGAAGTTTACGAACAGTATAAACCTAAATTAGTTAGGTATGTTAAGTTGGGTGCAGAATATGATAGAGACGATAAATTAGAAGAACTTCTAAATTCATTGACAAGAGCTCCTAAGCAAAGTCAGGTAGTATTGACGCTTTTTCAACTGCAAGGTAGAAGTCAAAAACCTATAAAAGTTTCAGAATTAGAGAATTCGAGTAATACCTCTAAAGCCGTAATAAAGTCTTTGGTTGATAAAGGGATTTTAGAAGAATATTTTATTAAAACTGACCGTATCAATTATGATGGAGGTTCTGATGATTCTGAAACCAAAGATTTAAATGAATATCAGGCAGCTGCTTTGATAGATATTAAAGCTGCTTTTAAAGAAAAGAAAGTAACGCTTTTAAAAGGTGTTACAGCGTCTGGTAAGACCGAAGTATATGTAAAGTTGATTGAAGAATGTTTAGAAAAGGGCTTGCAAGCGCTTTATTTGCTACCAGAAATTGCGTTGACCACACAATTAATCAGTCGTTTGCAAGAATATTTTGGTGAGAAAATAGCAGTTTATCATTCTAAATATAATGTACAAGAACGTGTAGAGGTATGGCAAAATGTATTGCAAGCTAAACCCAAGGCACAGTTGGTTATTGGTGCAAGATCAGCAATGTACCTACCTTTTGGAAAATTGGGTTTGATTATTGTTGATGAGGAACACGAAAGCTCTTTCAAGCAATTTGACCCTGCACCAAGATATCATGCAAGAGATGCCGCTATTGTTTTAGGTAATTTACATACTGCCAATGTGTTATTAGGCTCAGCAACACCAAGTATTGAGACGTTTTATAATGCTAAAACCGGTAAATATGGTTATACAGAAATTACTAGACGTTATGGTAATGTATTGATGCCAGAAATAGAGTTGGTCGACATAAAGGAAGCGACACGTAAGAAAAGAATGAAAGGGCATTTTTCCGAAAGACTGATATTGGAAATGCAAGAAACACTAATAGAAGGCAATCAAATAATACTGTTTCAGAATAGAAGAGGGTTTGCACCTTTATTGGAATGTTTAACCTGTGGACATTCTCCCCAATGTCCAAATTGCGATGTTAGTCTTACCTATCATCAATTTAGAAATCAATTACGTTGTCATTATTGTGGTCATCATACTGCTTTGCCAGAAAGTTGTTTTGCCTGCGGAAGTCCTAATTTAGACACTAAGGGATTTGGAACCGAACAAATAGAAAAAGAAGTTCTAGAACTATTTCCAGAAGCAAAAGTTGGCAGAATGGATTTAGATACAACGCGTGGTAAACATGGTTATGAAAAGATAATTACTGCTTTTGAGCAGCAAGAACTTGATATTTTAGTAGGTACACAGATGCTGACAAAGGGCCTCGATTTTAGAAATGTAAATTTAGTTGGGGTAATGAATGCAGATTCTCTCTTGAATTTTCCCGATTATCGTGCTCATGAAAGAACGTATCAATTATTGACCCAAGTATCGGGTAGGGCAGGGCGTACAAAAAAGAGAGGTAGGGTAATTATTCAAACTTATAATCCTTTTCATCAAATTTTAAAACAGGTTACTACAAGCGATTATGACGGAATGTATTCTGAGCAGTTGTATGAGCGAGAGCAATTTAAGTATCCACCGGTCAACAGAATTATCAAAGTTACGTTCAAACATAAAAATTATAATGTTCTAAATGAAGCGGCAGATTGGTTTGCGGGTGCATTGCGTTCTAATTTTGGAGGCACTGTATTGGGTCCGGAATATCCACCTGTAGCTCGAATACGAAATCAGTACTTGAAGCATATCGTGGTAAAGGTTCAAAAAGTACAATCCTTAGCTCAAACAAAATCCAACATTAGACGAATAGAGAAATCATTTAAAGCTGTTGCAATGTATAGAAGTGTTAGAGTAATTTATAACGTAGACCATATATAATAAAAAAGACCGCTAATTAGCGGTCTTTTTTGAAAGTAAAATTATATCATATATTATACGTTACTAAGCGCTTCGGCTAGTTCTGTTTTTTTATTTCTACTTAATGGTATAGATCTACCACTGACTTCAACATTTTTACTGTTGAATTTCTCAACCTTTTCAAGGTTAATGATGTAAGATTTATGTATTCTCAAAAACTTATCTTCTGGCAATTGCTTTTCAAAAGATTTCATTGTTGATAAGATTACGATATTAGCTTCATCAGTTACTAATTTTATATAGTCACCAAGTGCTTCAATCCACTTAATATCATTTAAAATAACCTTTCTTTTCTTAAGGTTACTCTTTACGAAAATATGCTCCTCATCTTCATTTACTCGGTGCAATTGTTCGTAATTGGCAACAGCTCTTTTAACAGATGCGTCAAAACGTGCCATAGTAATCGGTTTATGTAAATAATCCGTTACATCATAGTCAAATGCTTTGAGTGCATAATCTGGTTTCCCGGTAATTAAAATTACCTGAGGACTGTTTTCTAATGATTCGAGTAGGTCGAATCCTGTGATAATTGGCATTTCAACATCAAGAAATATAAGATCTATCTCATGGTTCTTGATTCCATTTTTAGCTTCAATAGCGTTACTGTATTCTGCTACCATAGTTAAATTTGGATGATTGTTTACCAACTTTGCAACGGCCATCCTTTGCATGGATGAATCGTCAACGATGATACTTCTTAACTTCATAAGGGCTGATTTGTGGGGTTAAATCATCGACAAAGAACCGAAAAAACATGCTGAACTGCAACAAAAGATGTGAACAATGCATAGTTGATCGTGTATTTGGTAATGATGATATGATTAAGATTTGGTCTATTTTTAATGTTGTTACCATCTAATAACGAAGAATATTCGCATTTCTTATAATTATTTTAAAATAATCTCTATTTTTGCACTCCTTAAAACAAATATAATATGAACCATTACGAAACTGTTTTCATTTTGAATCCCGTTCTATCAGATGTACAGATAGAGGAAACAGTTAAGAAATTCGAGGATTTCTTAATTAACAATGGCGCCAAAATGGTAGCTAAAGAGAATTGGGGGCTAAAGAAATTGGCCTACCCAATCCAAAACAAGAAGAGTGGATTTTACCACTTGTTCGAATTCACTAACACTGGTGAGGTGGTTACACCTTACGAACAGGAGTTTAGAAGAGATGAACGTGTTATGCGTTTCTTGACCGTTAAATTGGACAAGCACGCAATCTCATGGGCAGAAAGAAGAAGAACAAGAAACAAAAAAACCGCTAAAGCTTAAGTATTATGGCAACATTACAACAACAGGCAAAAGGAAAGAAAGATGGAGAGATCAGGTATCTAACTCCATTGAACATTGAGACCAACACTAAAAAGAAGTATTGTCGTTTTAAAAAGTCAGGTATTAAATACGTAGACTATAAGGATGCAGATTTTTTATTGAAGTTGGTAAACGAGCAAGGTAAATTGTTACCAAGACGACTTACAGGAACTTCATTGAAGTATCAAAGAAAAGTAGCCCAAGCGGTAAAAAGAGCTCGTCATTTGGCATTAATGCCATATGTTGCTGATTTATTAAAATAATAAGAAAAGAATCATGGAGCTTATATTAAAAGAAGACGTACAAAATTTAGGTTTTAAAGACGATGTGGTTAATGTTAAGAACGGATACGGAAGAAACTTCCTTATTCCTCAAGGCTTAGCGGCAATGGCTACTATATCTGCTAAAAAAGTTTTAGCTGAAAACTTAAAGCAAAGAGCACATAAAGAGAAAAAAGTTGTTGATGCCGCTAAGAAAACTGAAGAGGCATTAAAAGCTTTAGAATTAAAAATTACTGCTAAGACAGGTGCTGGCGATAAATTATTCGGTTCAGTAACTAATGGTGATTTGGCTGAGACTTTAGCTAAAGAAGGTCATGCTATTGACAAAAAATTCATTAGTATTTTAGGTGGTGCAGTTAAAAGAACTGGCCCTTACAATGCACAAATCAGATTACACCGTGAGGTTATAGTTGATTTTGGATTTGAAGTTATTGCAGAGCAAAAATAATTAATTTCTCTAGTTAATAAGTTTTAAAAGAGCTATGCGTGCATAGCTCTTTTTTTATTGCTACTTTAGAGGGATAACTGATAACTAACTCAAAACTAATTCTCATGAAAAACAAACTGCTTTTTCAATTACTGTGTCTATTTTTTGTAGGTGCAGTTTATGGTCAGGTTACAACCTCAAATATTAGGGGTTACGTAGAAGATGATCAAAATCAACCACTTTTTGGAGCAAATATTGTTGCCATACATACCCCTACCGGTACAAAATATGGTTCGATAACCAATGAAGACGGTAGGTTTAACCTATTGAATTTACGTGTTGGTGGACCTTATGAAATTGAAATCTCTTATGTAGGTTTCAAAACTCACCTTTTAAATGATGTTTATTTATCATTAGGTCAAACTTTCAATATCGATGCTAATCTTGTAGGAGAAAGTCAGGCCTTGGATGAAGTAGTGGTAGTATCAGATAGGTCAGGTACATTTAGTAGTGACCGCACAGGTGCTGAAACAAGTGTTGGAAGAAGAGAATTAACCAAATTACCTACAATATCGCGTTCTGCCCAAGATTTTACCCGATTAGAGCCTACAGCAAGTGGTAACTCTTTTGGTGGTAGAAATGATCAATTCAATAATTTTTCTTTGGATGGTGCAATTTTTAATAACCCATTCGGACTTGATGCTGCAACCCCTGGAGGTCAAACAGATGCTCAGCCAGTTTCATTAGATGCTATTGAGCAAATACAAATTTCAACAGCACCTTATGATGTTACACAATCTGGCTTTACAGGTGCTTCTGTAAATGCTGTTACTAAAAGTGGTAGCAATGAATTTCATGGTACGGTATATGGTTTTTTCAGAAATGAAGATATGACCGGTGGTAAAATTAAAGGAGATGAAATTGTAAAACCTAAATTAGAACAGAATCAATACGGAGTAAGTATAGGAGGGCCAATAATAAAAAACAAATTATTCTTTTTTGCGAATTTTGAAAAGGATGAAAGAACAGATTTAGGAACAAACGGTTGGGTACCAAATACGGGTTCGGGAGCAATCAACGAGTCTAGAGTGTTAGAAAGTGATCTAATTTCAGTTAGAAATCAGTTATTGGCAGCTGGTTATGATCCAGGAGCTTATGAAGGTTTTACACATGCATCAGGATCAACAAAAGGTCTTTTTAAATTAGATTGGAACATCAATGATAATAATCGTTTGGCTGTTATTTATAACTTCTTGAATGCATCTAAAGAAAAACCAGCTCATCCAACAGCGATTCAATTTAGAGGTCCGAATGCCAATACATTACAATTTCAAAATTCCGGCTATGAAATAAATAATGAACTTAAATCGATACAAGTCGAATTGAATTCTACATTATCAGAAACAGCTTCGAATAAATTACAAGTAGGGTATACTCACTTTAATGACTTTAGAAATCCGTTTTCGACACCTGCACCTTCTATTAATATCACAAAAGGTGGATCTAATTATATTATTGCTGGTCATGAACCTTTCTCAGCTAATAACAGATTAGATCAAAAAGTTGTACAGATAACTAACAATCTTAATTTTTATAAAGGTGATCATACGTATACTGTTGGTTTTTCACTTGAAAAATTTATGTTCGACAATTCCTTTAACCTTACCAGTTATGGTTTCGATTTATTTGGGGGAGTAGATTTAGCTGATTTTGATGCTAGTTCGTATGATTTTGCCTCACCACGTGCTACTTTTAATTCTAATAATAGTGTGCCAGATGGTGAAGGTTGGGCTTTGGCAGAAACCAATGTTGGTCAATTCGCTTTTTACGTACAAGATGAATGGAATGTCAATGAAAAATTTAAGTTGACTTATGGTGTTCGTTTTGATAAACCGTTATTTTTTGATTCTGCTGAAAAGGCACAAGACGTTATAGATAGAGGTTTCGTTATTGCAGATCAACCTTATCAAAACCCTAATACCGGTGAAACAGTATTTATTGATAATACTCAAATGCCTACCAATGATTGGTTAATTTCACCAAGAGTTGGTTTTAATTATGATGTAAGTGGAGATAGGTCATTACAAATTAGAGGTGGTTCTGGTTTGTTTACAGGGCGTTTTCCTTTTGTATGGTTAGGAAATCAAATTGCAGCTCCAGATGTGTTTTTCTTGCAGGCAGTTGATCCTGAATATAAATTTCCACAAGTTTGGAGAACTAATTTAGGTGCAGATAAAAGACTAGAAAATGGATTAGTCTTAACGGGTGATTTATCCTATACAAAAGATATAAATGGCCCACATGTTCAGAATTGGGCTTTAACTTCTCCATCAGGTAACTTGGTGGGTGTAGATAATAGAGCCACCTATACTGCTGGCGACTTACTTAATAGTTTTGGTTTAGGCGCAGGACCTTATGTATTTACAAATTCTAATAAAGGTAGAATTTGGAATGCATCTTTTAAAGGCCAAAAAACTTTTAACAATGGTTTGTATGCCATGTTGGCTTATAGTTATTTAGATGCAAAAGATGTAAATTCAATTGAAGCTGAAATTACTTCAGATGCTTTTGTTGGTAACCCTGTCGTCAATGATGCTAATACCGATGTTTTGGCACCTTCAAAATATGGTGATAAACATAGGTTTATTGGTGTTGCCAGTAAAAATTGGATTTATGGCAATGAAAAATGGGCCACTACAATCTCAACCTTTTTTGAATATGCCCAAGGGGGTAGATTTAACTATACTTATGGAGGTGATATTAATGGAGATGGATCAGGTATAAATGACCTTATCTATGTGCCTACTTCAGGTGAAATTGGACAAATGCAATTTGCAGGAGCTGATCAAGGTGCTGCCTTTGATAATTACATTTCTCAAGATGATTATTTAAGTGGTCGTAGAGGGCAATATGCAGAGCGTTATGGTGCTTTGGCTCCATGGAGAGGTCGCTGGGATGTTAAATTCTTACAGGATTATAATTTTAAGGTTTCGGCAAATAAAACCCATACAGTTCAGTTCAGTATTGATGTTTTAAATATTGGAAACATGATTAGTTCTGATTGGGGATTAACGCAACAACCGAACAATGTACAACCAGTAGGGGTTAGCGTAGATGCAGATACAAGTATACCAACATATACGTTTAATCCAGAATTGACTGAGACATTTGGGTATGATGCAAGTCTGTTATCTAGATGGCAAGCACAATTCGGTTTACGTTATATTTTTTAATAGTATAAAATTAACTTGTAAAAGCCCTAGCAAATCTGCTAGGGCTTTTTATTTTTGCAAAATGAAATACACGAGGCTTACAAAAGAACAATTAGAAGAGCTACATCAAGAGTTTATTAATTTTTTGGCTACCCAATCAATTACAGGTGATGAATGGGAGCAAATAAAAAGAGATAAGCCTAAGGTAGCAGAAGAAGAATTAGATGTTTTTAGTGACTTGGTTTGGGAAGGGGTTTTGAGTAAGGTTTCTTATTTAGAGAACATTTCTAGCAATCAAATGCATTTGTTTTTTCTTACTGAAAAGGAAATGAAACTAATTTCGGTAAAAATAATGAATCCTGATTTGGACTTAAAAACTCAGGTAGGGTTCGAGTGGTTTAAGAAGAATTGGCAATCAGACTTTGTAGAATATTTGACAGCTTCAAAAGCCTATACCGATGACAAAAATGTCGATAAATTTTTATTGCTTCAACAAGGAGCTGTAATTACCAAGGGCGAATTATATCAATGGTTCGAAAAGGTAATTGAAACCTCATAGAACAATTCGTTGTTTATATTATTAATTCCTAATTGTAGTCTTACCTTTTGAAGGCTATATTTGTAGTACAATAAAAAATTAATGGCACAGAAACCATCTATACCTAAAGGAACACGCGATTTTACACCATCAGAAATTGCAAAACGTAATTACATTTTTGATACCATCAAGAGAAATTTTCAAACCTATGGTTTTCAGCCTATTGAAACTCCTTCTTTTGAGAATTCAGAAACGCTGTTAGGTAAATATGGTGAAGAAGGTGACCGATTAATTTTTAAAATTTTGAACTCAGGAGATTTCATCAGCAAAGTTGATGATAAAACATACAGTGATAAGAATTCTAATAGTATTGCCCCTAAAATTACAGAGAAAGCGTTACGGTATGATTTAACCGTGCCCTTTGCTCGTTATGTTGTAATGCATCAGAATGAGCTAGATTTCCCATTTAAAAGATATCAAATTCAACCTGTATGGCGCGCAGATAGACCTCAAAAGGGTCGTTTTAGAGAGTTTTTTCAGTGTGATGCCGATGTAGTAGGTTCAGATTCATTGTTGCAAGAGGTAGAATTGATTCAATTGTATGACGGGGTATTTTCTGATTTAAAATTAGAAGGTGCTACCATTAAAATGAATAATCGAAAAATTTTAGCAGGTATAGCTGAAGTAATCGGCGCAAAACATTTATTAATCGATTTTACGGTAGCCCTAGATAAGTTAGATAAAATAGGCGAGGAGGGCGTTAAAAAGGAAATGTTAGCAAAAGGTATTTCTGAGAAAGCTATTGAAAAAGCAGCGCCGTTATTTGAACCTCAAGGTAGTAATGTGGATCAGCTAAATCGATTAGATAATTTATTAAAAGATTCTGAAGAAGGGCAAAAAGGGTTAGAAGAGCTTCGTTTTATTATGGAGACTATTTCAACATTAGGCTTGCAATCTGCTAAATTAGCTATAGATGTTACTTTAGCTCGTGGACTTAACTACTATACAGGAGCTATTTTTGAAGTTTCAGCGCCAGAAGGAGTTTCTATGGGTTCCATTGGCGGTGGTGGTCGCTATGATGACCTTACGGGTATCTTCGGATTAAAAGATGTAAGTGGAGTCGGAATTTCTTTTGGGTTAGATAGAATCTACCTCGTGCTTGAAGAGTTAAATTTATTCCCTGAGGCTGTCGATAAGTCTTTAGATGTGCTTTGCCTTAACTTTGGGATTAAAGAAGCACTAGCATCCTTAAAACTGGTTACTGAACTTCGTAAGAGAGGGATAATGTCAGATTTATATCCTTCGGATGTGAAAATTCAGAAACAATTTAAATACGCCAACAATAGAATGGTACCTTATGTGATATTATTAGGTGCCGAAGAACTAGAGAATAATAGTTTTGTGGTAAAATATATGGAGAGTGGTGATCAAATTACCTATGCACTATCTGAAGTAGATAAATTTGTTTCAACGTTAAACTAGCTGCTTTACCTTTTTTAATATTTCGGTATAGTATTCTTTAGAATGTGGCACATATTGTTTAGCTAATTTTTTATCGTTTAATTCCATAGTAAATTGAACGGGAGATATTAATTTTAGGTCATCAACTTCGCTTTCTTGTTTGGTAAGATGTTTTAAAGAAACCTTTAATTCGGATAAAAATGTATGATGATACTCACAATCTATGAGTTGTTCACAATGTTTTTGAATGGATTTAAATACACCTACTTTATTTAGCTCTTTTCCTATAATTACTAAACCTATTTCCTCATGTACTTCTCTAATTGCAGCATCTATAATTGATTCACCCACACCTATGTGGCCTGCAACAGATACATCCCACAATCCCGGATGAATATCTTTAATGGCACTCCGTTTTTGCAACAGTAATTCGCCATCTTTTGTATAGAACCATATATGAACAGTTGCATGAAAGAGCCCTTCTCTGTGAGCTACAGACTTCATTGCACTTGTTCCTAATGGTTTGCCTTCGGCATTTAAAATGTCTATGAGTTCATCCATATGGTAAAAAAAAAACCCTCCTAAAAATTGGAGGGATTATTATATTTTAATCAAAATAGCTGAAGGTTTCACCTTCTTTAATGGTTAAGAGTGTCTCGTAAATTAATCGAATAACATTCTCAACATCATCTTTATGAACCATTTCTACAGTAGTATGCATATAACGCAAAGGCAATGAAATTAAAGCAGAAGCAACTCCACCATTGCTATAAGCAAAAGCATCGGTATCTGTACCAGTAGCTCTTGAAGCAGCCATACGTTGAAATGGAATTTTTTTGGCTTCAGCAGTTTCAAGAATACGTTCTCGAAGTTTATTTTGTACTGCAGGTGCGTATGAAACTACAGGTCCGGCACCAATTTCAGTATGTCCTTGAATCTTCTTCTCAATCATTGGAGTAGTGGTATCATGACAAACATCTGTTATGATAGCAACATTTGGTTTAATGGTATTGGTAATCATTTCCGCACCACGTAAACCTATTTCCTCTTGAACGGAATTTGTAATATATAGACCGAAAGGTAATTTCACCTTATTCTCATGTAAAAGGCGCGCAACTTCTGCAATCATAAATCCTCCTGCACGGTTATCGATAGCTCTACAGACGAATTTGTCTTTGTTTAAAACATGAAAAGTATCTGGGTAGGTGATAACGCAACCTACATGGACACCCATCTTTTCGACTTCAGCTTTATCCTTGGCTCCTATATCAATACTAATATTGTCTAATTTAGGGGCTAATTCTTCTTTCTCACCTTTACGCGTGTGAATTGCTGGCCAACCAAATACTCCTTTTACAATTCCTTTTTTGGTGTGGATATTTACCCACTTCGAAGGTGCTATTTGATGATCACTACCACCATTACGTATAACATAGATTAAACCATTATCGGTAATGTAATTTACATACCATGATATTTCATCAGAATGCCCTTCAATAACAACTTTGTATTTTGCATCAGGATTTATTACACCGACTGCAGTACCATAAGTATCTGTAATAAAAGTATCTACATATGGTTTTAGGTAATCCATCCACAATTTTTGTCCTTCTAATTCATAACCAGTAGGAGCAGCATTATTCAAGTATTTTTCAAAAAAGTCTAGAGACTTTTTATTAATAATTTTTTTATCAGCCATCAATGTAATTTTAAGATACAAACTTAACAATATTAGCGTTGTATTAATAATAACCTTCTATAATTATCGTTAATTTTGGCAAGACTTTTGCTTAACCCATGTTAATGAAATATAACTATTTACTGATTTTATTTTTCTTGACCAGTTTTTCTATTTGTGCTCAAATAGAGGAACAGGAATTGGATTCTGTATCGGAAAAAATGATCATTATTTCGGGTGATTCTCTCATGCAGAATTCAATTGCTTTAGAGGAAGCGTATGTTTTCGGGAAACTTAAGTTTTCATCTTACGATGATAAATTACGATACTACATATTGCGAAGAAAGACAGAAAAAGTATATCCTTATGCAAAATTAGCTGCAGAAAGATTAGTGGAACTCAATGATAGTCTCACTGGTATGAAGAATAATAGAAAAAGAAAGAAATACACTAAAAAGGTACAAAAGTATATCGAGGAAGAGTTTTCGGAAGAATTAAAAAAACTTACACGAACTGAGGGCCAAATTTTGGTAAAATTAATTTACCGACAAACAGGTACAACGGCATTTGATTTGGTAAAAGACCTTCGCAATGGTTGGCGTGCCTTTTGGTATAACACAACCGCTAAATTATTTAAAATTAGTATTAAGGAAGAATTTCACCCAGATGTGATAGAAGAAGATTATTTAATAGAAGATATTCTTCAACGTGCATTTTCAAAAGGTAAATTAGAGCGACAGGCAACGGTGCTGGACTATGACTATGATAAGTTGTATAATAAGTGGAAGAAGACTACAAAATTACCAAAAGGCTAATTTGATTTAGTTTTAACCCCGAATACAGCATTTACAATGGTTTTTATTCCTTTGAATCCCATAAAAACGGCAAATGTGGCTAAGATAATTCCTAGAATACAAACTGGCCAAAATAGAAAATGCTCTTGATTTTTAAATGCTTGCCATAATACTAATGGAGCCGTAAACATTAAGACTACAGTAAATCCCAAACGTTTTAGCCCAGTTACCAGCATATCTTTATCAGTTCTTCTCATTATCTATAACTATACTTTTTTTATATTCTTGAACTATGGCAAAATAACCTAAGGCAAAATTATTGTTGCGTGAAACATTGTCAAATATTTCTGAATTGTCAATACCAGTTATATTGGTGATATTTCCTCTAACTGTGGCAGCAGGAGTTTGAAAAGGCCCTTGGTCTCCACCAGATTGAACTATTATTTGATTCATGTAATTATAAAACGGTTCATCTGCTCCTAGTAGCCCTATGTTGATAGTTACATTTGTGTCTAAGGCTAAATTAGATTCGTAAAAATAAGAAAATACAAAAGATTGACCTTGGTAGAATTCATCTTCAGTTACCAAGTACTCGTTGAAATCAAAATCTAAAATATAGAAATCGTCACGCTCGCCATTATCCGTAAATGTAACGATAACTTCGATTTCATCACCCGAAAATAAAGTTTGATTCCCTTGTTCTAAAGAATCTATAGGAACTGATTTTACATAGGTGGTAGTAGCGAAATAGCTTTCATCACTTGTTGTAATTAACAATTGAAAAACATCACCTTCGTTTATATTACTTACTCTAATTCTTTGATCACTATCAAATGATGGGTCTGGCACCCATTTTCCACTACCGGGTTCAAGTTCTGCTAAATTCGAAATACCACCACCTTCTAAGATTTCTGGAGCATCAGGGTTTGGTGTGCCATAATATATAACGGCACTCTCTAAATTGGCAATGGTGTTGCTTTCAAAAAAGGAACTACTTTCTGTCACCACAATTTCAACGGGTAAATACTCTTGAGTTTCATCTACTCTTATAACACCATTGACAATCAACCTTGAATCGTCATTAGGCAGTTCCAAGTCAATGACATCTTCACACGAAATAGTCAAAAAAATAGTTAACAATATTAGTATAAAACGTTTCATCGATTAAAGTTTAAAATTATAGGTTACTGCAGGTACAATGCCAAAAATAGAAGTTCTAACCGCTTCATTTGCACCAGTATCATCATTACGTCTAAAGTTAATAGAGGCAGCATTTCGTCTATTATATACATTGTACAAACTAAATACCCATTCTCCTTTGATTTTTCTGTTGATGTTCTTTTTTGGGGTTAATGTAGCCGATAAATCTAGTCGATTATAAGCAGGTAGTCTTTGCGTGTTACGCAATCCGTAATAAGGTACTGTTAAGCCTTGAAATTCAAATTGACCAATTGGGTAATTAGTAGGTTGACCAGTTTGATAGGTAAAATTACTACTGAAATTCCATTTTTTATTTAAATCATAGCTTAAAAATACAGAGATGTCATGCGTTTTATCATACGGAGTGTTGTACCAGTTTCCGAAATTAATTCCAGATTCAATATTACTACGTCCATTATCTATAAATGGTGTTCTGCCAGGTGTACGTTGCTCTGATTTAGATAGGGTATATGCAAGCCAACCTTGTAGTTTACCTTCATTTTTACGGAGTAAAAATTCTAATCCGTATGCTCTTGCTTCGCCATTCAGAATTACTTGCTCAATCGCATTATTTGCAATTAAATTAGCACCATCTATATAATCAATTCTATTTTGAACATTTTTATAGAAAACTTCACTCTCAACAGAGTAATCACCGTCCTTTATATTTTTAAAATATCCGAAGGCATATTGATCTAGCAGTTGTGGTTTTGTAAACGGCCCGCTCGGTGTCCAAACATCTAATGGAGTGGGAGAACTGGTGTTAGATAAAAGGTGAAGGTATTGGGCTAGTCTCGTGTAGCTTGCTTTGATAGAACTATATTCGTTTAATGTATACGATAAGGAGGCTCTAGGTTCAAAATTACTAAAAGTAGACAAAGTAGCTCCTCTACCTGGGTTGATTACATTAATAGGCTCTGCCTCTTGATAAATGAGTAATAATGGGTCAAATTCAACGGGATTGTTATTTGCGTAAATATTAAGTTCATCTTGACCTAAACGCATGAAGTGACTAAAACGTAAACCGTAACCAAGACTTAAATTTTCTGTCACCCTATGTTCTACATCAACATATGATGCAAATTCATTGGCGTATTTTTGAATTAGTTGCTCTTCAACAATTCCCGATTCAGCATTACTAGGTTCAATTTTACCAGGATTGAATTGATAATATACATTATTAAGCCCGTAATTTATTTGAAGCTTATCATTCATATAATGTTTAAGGTCATATTTTACATTGAAATTTCGAATACCTGAATTCCAATTAAAACCAACAAAATCAAGCTTTAAACCATAATAGTAGTCTGAATAAATAAGCGATAGATTAGAGAACAATTTATCTGAGAATAAATGGTTCCATCTAAAATTACCCACTGAATTTCCGTAAGTGTTTACAAAACTATCATTTATGCCAAAAACGTCTCTACCGAAATATCCAGATAGGAATATGCTGTTTTTATCGTCTAATCTATAATTTAGTTTGGTGTTTAAATCGTAGAAATATGCAGTATTATCAACATCGAATAAGGGTAGAAAAAGATGTGCATAAGATGCTCTACCACCAATCAAGAAAGCGGCTTTATCTTTTTTAATAGGGCCTTCAACCAAAAGCCTACTGGCAACAGCACCAATACCACCATTCATTTTAAACTCTTTGCTATTTCCTTCTTTCTGAAAAATATCTAAAACAGAGGAAACTCGACCACCATATCGAGCAGGAATACCTCCTTTATAAAGTTTAACGTCTTTAATGGCATCAGGATTAAATACAGAAAAGAAGCCGAATAAGTGAGATGAATTAAAAATTATTGCTTCATCTAATAGGATAAGATTTTGGTCTGCTGCACCACCTCGTACATTAAAACCCGAAGCGCCTTCACCAGCATTTGTTACGCCAGGTAAAAGCAAGATGGACTTAATTACATCGGCCTCTCCAAGAATTACAGGTATTTTCTTGATGGTGCCAATAGAAAGTGTGTTTACACTCATTTGCGGTTTTCGAATATCCATCTTTTCCACATTTTCGGTAACCACTACCTCTTCTAACTGTTCAGCTTCTTCTTCAAGTAAGTAATCTATTCGTCTATTTTCGTTAAGGTTGATTTCTTGTAGAACATCTCTGAAGCCTAAGTAGCTGATTTGAATGGTATAAGAACCTTCTGGTAAGGTGATGGAATAAAAGCCATACTCATTGGTTGTTACACCGGTTTTTAATTCTGGTATGGCAACAGTAACTCCAATAAGTGTCTCATTACTACTATTCTCGTATATGGTTCCACTTAAAGTGAATTTTTCTTGACCCCATGAAATTGAGGAATAGCAAAGCAGGGTGACAAGAATAAATTGTAAATATCCTTTCATCAATTTTTTAGTAAAAATAGTCAGAAATCTGCAACACACCTAAAAGTTGATATTGTTGCAAAAAAAATACCCTCAATTCTTTTTGAGGGTATTTTAATATCAGATGTTGTAATTAAATAGCTTTTAAAATATCATTTAGTATGGTACTAGGTCTCATAGCTTTTTCTACCAAAATAGCATCAGGTTTATAGTAGCCCCCTATATCTTGTTTAGAACCTTGAGCATCAATTAATTCAGTAAGAATTTGAGATTCTTTTTCGTTAATTTGAGCACTTACCTTTGAGAATATTGCTTTTAATTCAGCATTATTATCTTGTTGAGCTAGTGCTTCTGCCCAATATTTGGCAAGGAAGAAGTGACTACCTCTTGTGTCGATTTCTTTTACTTTTCTAGATGGAGATTTATCGTTTAATAAAAACTTCTCTGTTGCACTGTCTAAAGTGTCACCAAGAACCTTAGCCATGGCATTCCCATTTTTCTCACCGTAAAACTCTAAGGAAACTCCTAATGCTAAAAACTCACCTAAAGAGTCCCATCTTAAATGCCCTTCTTCTAAAAATTGTTCCACATGTTTTGGAGCTGAACCACCAGCACCAGTTTCAAATAGACCACCACCATTCATTAAAGGAACGATAGAAAGCATTTTTGCACTTGTACCAACCTCAAGTATGGGAAAAAGGTCAGTTAAGTAATCACGTAATACATTTCCAGAAACAGAAATAGTATCCTTACCGGCTTTCATTCTTTTTAATGTAAATTCTGTAGCTGCAGTAGGGGACATGATTTGAATATCCAATCCTTTTGTGTCTTCTTTGGCTAAATAGGTCTTTACTTTTTTAATAAGTTCCGCATCATGAGCTCTTTTCTCATCTAACCAAAATATTGCAGGGTCATTGGTTGCCTTAGCTCTAGATACAGCTAATTTAACCCAGTCTTGAATAGGAGCATCCTTAACTTGACACATACGCCAAATATCTCCCTTACTAACTTCATGCTCAATAAGAATAGAACCAGTTTTTAAATCTAAAACTTGTACTGAACCATTTTGATTTATTTCAAAGGTTTTGTCATGAGAGCCATATTCTTCTGCTTTTTGGGCCATAAGACCAACATTTGGTACAGTACCCATTGTTGTTGGGTCAAATGCGCCATGTTTCTTGCAGAAATCGATTGTAGCACTATAAATACCAGCATAGCTACTATCTGGTATAACAGCCTTTGTGTCTTGCGCTTTACCTTTAGCATTCCACATTTTACCTGAATTTCTAATCATCGCAGGCATAGATGCATCAATAATTATGTCACTCGGTACATGTAGGTTTGTAATACCTTTATCAGAATTTACCATAGCCAAATCTGGTCCACTTGCCATAGCAGCATCTAAATCTTTATTAATCGCAATTTTTTCAGCTTGAGGAAGCTTTTCAATTTTTTGATATAAGCTAGCTAACCCATCATTAGGACTAACACCTAACGTATCAAATGTGTCAGCGTATTTTACAAAAACAGGCTTAAAGAAAGTTTCGACAACGTGACCAAAGATAATTGGATCCGAAACCTTCATCATAGTGGCCTTTAAGTGAACAGAGAAAAGAACTCCTTTTTCTTTAGCGTCCTTAATTTCTTTCTTCAAGAATTCAAGTAAGGCTTCTTTGTTTAATACCGTGGCATCAATAATTTCTCCTGCCTGAAGACTTAAATTATCTTTAAGAATAGTTTCTGAAGAATCAGCTACTAATTTAATCTGAACTGATGTTGCGTTATTTAGGGTAATGGATTTTTCATTTGCTTGAAAATCACCTTCGCCCATAGTGGCAACATGGGTCTTTGAATCTGAACTCCAAGCACCCATGCTATGTGGGTTCTTCTTCGCGTAATTTTTTACCGCGCGTGGTGCTCTACGGTCAGAATTACCTTCACGTAATACTGGGTTAACGGCACTACCTTTTATTTTGTCGTATTTGATTTTTATTTCCTTCTCTTTGTCATTTTTAGGCTCGTCTGGATAACTTGGTAAGTTGTATCCTTTAGATTGTAATTCCTTTATAGCTTCTTTCAATTGAGGAACAGAGGCACTGATATTTGGTAATTTTATAATGTTTGCTTCTGGCTGTTTTGCCAAATCGCCCAATTCTTCCAAATCATTGGACACCTGTTGTTCTTTAGTTAAAAATTCGGGAAAGGTAGCTGCTATTCTGCCTGCTAGAGATATATCTCTGGTTTCTATTTTAATTCCTGAAGATTTTGTGAAAGCTTTTACAATAGGTAAAAAAGACTCCGTAGCCAATGCTGGGGCTTCGTCTGTTTTGGTATAAAAAATTTTGGACATTTGCGGTTTGTTTTAATTTAAGCGGAACAAAGATACAATTTTCTATAGGCTAAAAAGACTGGAATTGCCCTAATATTTCAGGCTAAAGTGAAGATTTGTTAAATAACAAAAGCCATATCAATGTACGCATACAATGATATGGCTTTTTAGAAAAAGCTTACGGACAGTTTGTTTTAATTTTTCATTAAAACGGCAACCCTTGATTGCACCCGCTTCACCGATTCAACGTTTAAAATATTTTTGAAATTTAAACATGGTGTCTAAACTCGAATCAATATTTCATTTTTGTTATTTTCATTAATCATTATCACCTAATGCTAGGTTTTAAATCTTTAATAAATAATTAAATATAAAAGCGACAGCCTTTAATTTAAATACTCACCCTTGAAAGGTTTAATAACAATACAAAGAACGCAAACTTCGTAATGACTCAAAATTGGATGCCTTGTCGTTTCCAAATTTTTAATCACACTCTAATTTACAAAAAAAAATCAATCGGCAATGGTATTTCGTAAATATTTATTAATCAACATGTTATAAACATCGGTTATTCACTTTTGTTCATAAAAAAAGCACCGTCTCAATTTGAAACGGTGCTTTATATGTTTATTGAGAGAAATTTATCCTCTTACTTCCTTAATTCTAGCTTTCTTACCAGTTAATTCACGGAAATAGTAAATTCTAGATCTACGAACTTTACCTCTCTTATTCACTTCAATTTTTTGAAGTGCGGGTAAATTAATTGGGAAGATACGTTCTACACCAACTGTTCCAGACATTTTACGAATAGTAAAAGTTTCTGTTGATCCAGTACCTCTACGTTGTATAACAACACCTTTGAAAAACTGAGTTCTTGTTTTTTCGCCTTCTTTAATCTCGTAATACACAGTAATTGTGTCACCAGATGAAAACTTTGGGAATTCTTTTTTAGTTACGAATTCGTCTTGTACAAATTTTATTAATGATTCCATTGAATAGTTAATTGGAATTAAATTAGAGTAACATTCACGATTATCGTCAGAGGTTATTCTAACAAGCTGCAAAATTAATCCTTAAATTAAGACATACAAGTATTTTAGAGATTTTTTTTACTTGAAACGGATTGTCCTATTGTAATAAATCGGGTCTAAGTTTTTCTGTGCGTTCATAGGCCTTGCTTTCACGCCATTCTTCAATTTTACCAAAATTACCGCTTAGCAATATATCTGGCACATTCATACCTTTATATTCAGCAGGTCTAGTGTACACCGGCGGAGCTAACAATCCGTCTTGAAAAGTATCTGTCAGAGCAGAAGTTTCATCATTTAAAACACCAGGAATCAATCTTATGATAGAATCACATAGCACAGCCGCACCCAATTCACCCCCTGATAGTACATAATCACCTATTGATATTTCTTTTGTGATAAAAGCATCTCTAACACGTTGGTCGACACCTTTATAGTGACCACAAAGAATAATCATATTATCAATCATTGATAGTTGATTTGACATTTTCTGATTTAAAGTTGCCCCGTCAGGCGTCATATAAATGATTTCGTCGTAATTGCGTTGAGACTTCAGTTCTGCGATACATTTGTCTATAGGTTCAATCATCAAAACCATGCCAGCGCCACCACCAAATTGGTAGTCGTCAACATTTCGATATTTGGTATCGGTATAATCTCTAAGATTATGAAAATGTACTTCAACCAAACCTTTATCTATAGCTCGCTTTAAAATAGAAGCTTCAAACGGACTTGTTAGTAATTCAGGTAATACGGTTATAATATCTATGCGCATCTTTTGATTTTGCTTCATCGTTTAACCTGCCAAAAGTAATGAAAACAGTGGTAATCTTTATCCCAGCCTAATTTCTCATAGAGCTTCTGCGCAGGATTATCGATAGCTGTTTCTAAGGCAAGACCTTTAAATCCTTGTTGCTCACAAAATTGTTGTGCTTTTTCTAATAATTGTTGCCCGACCGATTGTTTGCGATATTTTGAATCTACATAAAGATCATTTAGAATTAATGATTTTTCTAAACTTACAGAAGAAAAGGTGTAGTATAGTTGTACAAAACCTATAGCATTTTCACCTTCATAGGCGGCAAATATGACAGATTCTTCATTTGATATTCTATCATTAAGAAATGCCTTAGCGGCATCAAGGTCTGTCTCCATTTTATAGAACACTCGGTAGCTATCGAAAAGAGGCACTATTTCTTCTATCTGTGAACGAGTAATTCTTTTTAAATTTTTCATATCAAAAAAAAGCTCCAAATCGGAGCTTTTAATTATTTAGTTTTCTTCTGTTTGTTGATTTCATCTTGTAGCTGCCTGCTAATCTTCTGCTCACGTTCTAGTGATCTTCTTCTATGGTCTTCATATTCAACTTCTAGTTCAGAAAGATTTTGCTTCGCTTCTTGGGTTAGAATATTACTGTTTCTAAACCTATAAATAAATAAGCCTAATAACAGAAATAAACCTGCAATAATTGTCCAAAGAATAAAATTATAAGTTCCTTTGGAAACTGGAATCCCAATAAATGACATGCTATCTTTTTCTTCAGTAACTGCGCTAAGATTAGTAGTTGTCTCTTCTAATTTTTTATTTAAAGAAGTTATGGTGGTCTCATGTTCAGCTATAGTAGACTTTAACTCACCAGTCTTTTTATTCATTGCAGCAATTGAATCCAATACGTTTTTACGTATCTTAAAAAGGTTGGTTTCTTTTACCACTTCATATCTAACACCATCAGCTCTATAATTACCAGAACGCTTTGCGATATAGTCAAACTGATTGCTGATAGGACCTTGATCTAACGACAACTTATCGTCATCTTCCCCAGCGTCTTGTGCAAATTGTTGGTTAGCGACGAAAAGAAACGCCACTATTAGTAGTATTTTATATAATTTCATGAAATAGGTTCTAAGGTTAAAATAAATGATTTAGAGATGACTAAAGTACTTCATTAAGGTCAAATTATAAAAAAAAATGAATAAACGTTATGACTGTTTAATTAACTACGTACGCTATCATCAAATAGATGTTTTCTTTTTAAAATTAGTAATACGTATAACGGCGAACTTTTGCAATATACTTTGCTAATCTAATGACCTGGTGTGAGTAACCATATTCATTGTCATACCATATATAAAGAATAATATTTTTACCAGAACTAGAAACTATGGTTGCCATACTATCGTAAATTGATGGGGCAGAAGTACCTATAATATCTGAAGAAACAAGTTCTTTGTCTATCGAATATTTAATTTGTTCAACCAAATCACCTTCAAGAGCGTATTTTTTAATCATTGTGTTTACACCATCTAATGAAGTTTTTTGGTTTATTTCTAGATTTAGAATTGCCAATGAACCATTAGGAACTGGAACCCTGATAGCATTTGAGGTCAACTTCCCTTTTAAGGAAGGTAATGCTTTAGCAACTGCTTGCCCAGCACCTGTTTCGGTAATGACCATGTTTAAGGCAGCAGCACGACCTCTTCTATATTTACCATGCATATTATCTACCAGATTTTGGTCGTTAGTATATGCGTGAATGGTCTCTAGATGACCTTTTACTATACCAAAAGTCTCTTCAACAGCTTTTAAAATTGGGGTAATAGCATTTGTTGTGCAAGATGCGGCAGAAAATAATTTAGTTTCATCAGGGTCATACTCCAAATGATTAACACCATGTACTATATTAGCAATCTCTTTGCCAGGTGCTGTTAAAAGTACTTTTGATGCCCCATTCGCCTTTAGATGTCTTTCTAACTGTTCCTTGTCTCTAAAAGCACCTGTATTGTCAATAATCAAGGCATTTTTGATTCCGTACTCGGTGTAATCAATTTCTTCGGGCATATTAGCATAGATTACGTGTACGGTAGTGCCATTTATAACAAGTTTTTGGTTTTCATAATCAACCTTAACAGTGCCGTTAAAAATACCGTGAACAGAATCAGTTCTTAAAAGGCTTGCTCTTTTTTCTAGGTTTTCGCTTGTAGGCTTGCCACGAACAACTATTGCTCTAAGTCTCAATTGGTTTCCTTTACCAGTTTTAGACATTAATTCTCTAGCTACCAATCGGCCAATTCTTCCAAAACCGTAAAGAACTACATCTTTAGGTTCTATACTTTTAAAGCTTTGAGCAGTTTTAAGTTTATCTATTACAAATGCTTTTACATTGCTTAAAATATTATTATCTGAATGATATTCATAGGTTAATTTTCCAATGTCTAGTTTAGAAGGAGGCAAAGGAATATCGGCAATTGAACGTAATATTTCTACAGAATCGAATATAGAAATCGGCTTTTGTACAAATTCTCCTGCGTATTCATGTAAATGAATAATGTCACTTACGTTTTTATCAATAACCTGATTTTTGAAAAGTACAATTTCAATAGATTTATCGTACCAAAGATCACTAACGATTTTTATAAATTCAGTAGTTGCTTTTCTTCGGTCTGCTTGAAAGGCCAGCTCTTTTTCAAATATAGTTTGTGGAGCCATAATAATTGATTGATTTTTAGAATTCGCACAAAACTAGAAAATTTAAGTGCCTTATTTAAATAATTTTCAACAAAAAGCCTTCGTTTTTACGAAGGCTGTATTTTTCAGCGTTTTCTTATTGAAAGATAAGCCGGTCTCGTTCTCCATTAGACCCTAACATTGTAATAACGGTTTTATCATATTTTGATATTCCGCCAAAGGCATTATATGCGTCATCAATGTTGCCAATTTCAATATCATCTATTTTTACGATAACTTTTTCAGATAATCCGTATCCTCGATATCTTTCAGGTACTCCTATTATCTTTACTCCAGTTTTAGTTTTATATACCTTTTTGTCATGCGCGGTAAGATTTTTTACCTCTAATCCCATTTCTGGAACAACTAAAGATTGTCTTTCTTTTAAAACTAATGGAATATTTAATAATTCATTATTTCTATCAATCATAAATGCTAGGGTGTCTCCAGGTCTTTTGGTGGAAAGGTATCCAGTTAAATCTGGGTATTTATGAACTACGATTTCATCTACTTTTTTAATAATATCTCCGATTTTGATTCCTGCTTGTTGAGCCGCAGATTCATCTTCGATAAGTTCAATATAAACTCCATCAATATTATTGATACCTTTTTCGATAGCATCTCTTGTATTTGTAGGCGCTGGGCTGATACCCATGAAGCCTTTTTGAACATTGCCATATTCTAAAATATCTTGAATTACTTTTTTTGCAATATTACTAGGTACCGCAAATGAATAACCTACATAAGAACCTGTTTGAGAGGTGATTGCAGTGTTTATGCCTACTAAGTCTCCGTTTGTATTTACCAACGCTCCTCCTGAATTTCCAGGGTTAACAGCTGCATCTGTTTGTATAAAAGACTGATTTTTTCCAAGATTACGTGCTTTTGCACTAATAATCCCTGCAGTTACCGTAGAGGTTAGGTTAAAAGGATTGCCAACAGCTAAAACCCATTCACCAATTTTTGTTTGGTCAGAATCACCAAATGCCAAATAAGGTAACTTTTCATCTGTATCTATTTTAATTAAAGCAATATCTGAATTTGGATCAGCACCTATTAATTCAGCATTGTATGTTTTGTTGTTGTTTAAGGTTACCTGTAGTTGATTTGCTCTACTTATAACATGGTTATTCGTAACTATATATCCATCAGAAGAAATTATTACTCCAGAGCCGGTTCCTATTTGAGGTACAGAACTACCGCTTGACCCATAGAAAAAATCTAATATACTAGTTGGGCCTTTGCTTAAGGTGATATTCATTACGTGAACAACCGCATTAACTGTATTTTCTGCAGCAATGGTAAAATCTACATCATTAATCCCAGAACCACTTGCAGAAGTGGGAGTATAATTGGTGTTAAAAACACCATTGCCATTATCTTGTGAAATAATGGTAATATTATCTTTTTCGAAAAAGAATTTATAAGCGCCCAACGTAATTGCCCCTGCAAATACAGATACAAGTAGAAGACTTGCTAATCTTTTCATAATCTTTAATGTTTTAACGTATTTGACACAAAATTACTCGTTTTTATGCTCTTTGATAAGCGTTTAACTACTTTTTAACTACTATTAAAAACTTAATTATATCCTATCTTTGTGTCTATAAGCTAACATGAAATATACTTTTTATAAATATCAAGGAACCGGTAATGATTTTGTGATGTTTGATAACCGCAAAAACGAATTTCCGAAAGACAATGTGAGTTTAGTCGCAAGTATATGTAATCGTAGATTTGGTGTAGGTTCTGATGGGTTAATTTTATTAGAAGATGATGAAAATACAGATTTTAAAATGGTGTATTATAATTCTGATGGAAAGGCAGGAAGTATGTGCGGTAATGGCGGAAGATGTATTGTTGCATTCGCCCATTTCCTTGGCATAATTAGGGATAAAACAGTTTTTATAGCTGTAGATGGTTTGCATGAAGCTAATATTGATGGCGATGTGGTGAGTTTGAAAATGTCAGATGTTCAAGAAATAAAAGAAAAGGCAAATGCACTTTACTTAAATACAGGATCTCCGCATCATGTACAATTGGTTAATGAATTGAAATCATTTAATGTAGTTAAGGAAGGTGCTCGTTTGCGGTATGGTGTATATGGAGAAAAGGGTAGCAATATTAATTTTGTAGAACAAGATGAAACAGGAGGTTTCGAAATACGTACTTACGAACGAGGTGTTGAAGATGAAACGCTATCTTGTGGTACAGGTGTAACTGCTGTTGCCTTAGGTATGTATCATTTGGGAAAAACAAAGGAAAAGATTGTTCCTATAAAAGCAGTTGGCGGCAACTTGGAAGTTTCTTTTGATGAGAAAAATGGTTTATATAGTAATATCTATTTAAAAGGAGAAGCAAAACAAGTTTTTAAAGGCGAGCTAACGTGGTAAAATTAAAAGGAGAGCGAATTTATTTAAGGGCCTTGGAGCAAGAGGACCTAGATTTTCTATATGAACTTGAGAATAATACCGATGTTTGGGAGGTAAGCGGCACAATTGCACCATACTCTAAAAGTGTTTTACAGCTCTATTTAGATAATGCCCACCGAGATATTTTCGATGTAAAACAATTACGAATGGTAATATGCGATTTGCAACATAAAGCGATTGGATTGATAGATATTTTCGATTTTGAACCAAATCATAAACGAGCAGGCATAGGTATAATTATTCTGGATACAGAGCAAAGAAATAAAGGAATTGGGGCTGAGTCTATTACCCTGTTATGTAATTATGTTTTTGATGTACTAGGTTTAAGACAGATTTATGCCAATATTTTAGAAGAGAATTTAGCTAGCATGCATTTGTTTAAAAAATTAGGTTTCATTGAAGTAGGTATTAAAAAAGATTGGGTTCGTATTAAGAATACCTTTAAGAATGAGGTTTTATTACAAAAAATAAATAATTGATGAGTTTCAAACGTATTTTACTAGGAGTAGTTCTAGCAGGTTTAATTGGTGGTGGTATTTTCGCATACATTGCTTATGGTACATTTTTTTCGCCTAATACAAGATTCAATAGTGATGAAGAATTTGTTTTTATACCAACCGATGCCTCTGAGAGTGATCTAGAAAAAGTATTGTCCCCATTACTTAACGATTTTGATGCCTTTAAATCTGCAGCTAACCGAAAGGGCTACTTAAGCCATATTAAAGCTGGTAGGTATAAGCTTACTAAGGATATGAATAACAACGAGATTGTTAACTCATTACGAAGCGGTAATTTGCCTGTGAATGTATCTTTTAATAATCAAGAGAATGTAAATGACCTAGCGGGCAGAATAGCAATTCAAATAGAGGCAGATAGTAGTTCTTTGGTTGCTGCCTTTAAGGACACCGAGTTTTTGAAATCTAACGGATTTAATGAGGATAATTTGATTTCACCTTATATTCCCAATAGTTATGAGTTTTTCTGGAATACATCTGCGACTGCCTTTAGAGATAGAATGTTAAAAGAATACAATCGATTTTGGAACGATGCTAGAATTGAAAAAGCAAAGACACTGGGTTTAAAACCTAACGAAGTTATTGCTTTAGCTTCAATAGTACATAAGGAAACTGCGAAGGTTGATGAACGGCCAACAGTGGCTGGAGTGTATTTAAATAGATTAAAAAAAGGAATGCTGTTACAAGCGGATCCAACGGTTATTTATGCAATAAAAAAGGAGACAGGTAATTTTGATACCATTATTAAGCGAGTATTGTATAAAGATTTAGAAATGGATTCTCCCTATAATACCTATAAGTATGCAGGCTTGCCTCCAGGGCCCATAGCAATGCCCGATATTACAGCTATTGATGCGGTTTTGAATCCAAAAAAACATAATTATTATTATTTTGTGGCGAATGTAGAAAAATTCGGATATCACATGTTTGCAGAAAATTTAACGCAACATAACCGAAATAAAGAGCAATACATCCGATGGATAAATGCACAAAAAATCAATAGATAGGTTTATTGTCCGAATTTTAGCACTTGTTAACTAAATCTGTATTCTTTTAACAGAATCTTCGTAAACTACTATAATTTCCCTTATACCTTTGTCAAAGAAATTTAAGCTGGCAAATAGTTTTCGCTATAAGTCTTAAGAAATAACAAGTATGAGAAGATGGATATTAATTTGTTGTCCTCTAATTGTGATGTTTGTTTTATCTGGTTTCGGTTTCAAACCATTTAAGGTTGAAGTGCCGGAGTTACTTAAAGTAAAAGAACCTACTTTAGTTTCGTTTCCTCAAGACGAATCTTTTTTATCGAATTATCAAATTGCTCCCCCCTTTCTTGGTATTCAGTATATAGGCTTTAAAGAGGCATTAGCCTTTAAAGAGTCTCAAGGCAATTATTTTGCCACAAATAGTTATGGATATTTAGGAAAATATCAATTTGGGCTAGGTACTTTAGAATTAGTTGGTGTTTACGACGGAAATCATTTTTTGAATGATCCAATACTTCAAGAGAAAGTTTTTAATGTAAATATCTCTAGAAACAAATGGATTTTAAGAAAGGATATTAAACGATATGTTGGGGTTTATATGCGTGGAATAGAAATTACCGAATCAGGTATATTAGCGGCAGCACATCTTGCTGGCCCAGGTAATGTTAAAATATATTTGCGCTCTCAGGGTCGTAGGGAAGTTATGGATGGGTATGGTACTAGTATCTCCCATTATATGAAAAAGTTTTCGGGATATGATATTTCTATGATTTTGCCGAAACGCAATCCAAGAATTTAAAAGTTCTAGGAATTATGAAAATGAGAAACCTTGACAATAAATTGTCAAGGTTTTTTTATGCATGAATAATAAAGATTGCCGGTCTTTTGTGAAGATCTACATTTTCATTTTTCCAATTGATAGCCGTTTTGGTTTTAATGTATTCTGTTGGTAACGTAATATCTGCTGCAACGCAAATTCGTGTGCTCGGGGCTAAAGTTTTTATAAGCTCTTCAAGCATTTTATTATTACGGTAGGGGGTTTCAATAAATATTTGCGACTGGTTATCTTCTTTTGATTTTCGCTCTAAATTTTTGATATATTTTTTACGATCACTACTATCAATAGGGAGGTAACCGTTAAAAGCAAAATTTTGACCGTTCATTCCGCTAGCCATTAACGCTAATAAAATAGAGGAGGGGCCAACCAAAGGTATTGCTTGAATATTCTTTTCATGAGCTATTTTAACAACGGCAGCTCCAGGGTCAGCAATACCAGGACAACCAGCTTCTGAAAGTATACCAACATCAAAACCATCTAAGCACGGATTAAGAAAAGATGGAATTTCTTGTGCCTCGGTAAACTTATTTAATACAAAAAGTTTTAGGGAGGGTTGAGATTTTCTTGGACTTATCTTTTTTATAAAATGACGAGCTGTCTTTTCATTTTCAACTATATAATGATCTAATCGCTCTATAGTTTGCTTAATTGAAATGGGTAATACCTCAAATGGAGCCATATCACCTAATGTAGAAGGTATTAAATATACATTTCCTGTTTTCCCGTTTAGTGTGCTCATTTATTTATTTTCTAATCTAGCTGCTATAACCGTGCAAGCATTGTCAATCATTATATAAACCTTTTTAAAACCATCATGAGTATCATGATAAGGATCGGGGACCTCCTCGTTTTTTAAATTAATTTCACTTAAAAGTAGTTTAACCTTTTCTGCGTCGGATTTATTTCTAGCTAAACGTATAATGTCGCTGAAGTTGCTTTTATCCATAACATAAATCACATCAAAAAAATCAAAATCAGAAATGGTGAACTTTCTACAGCTTTGTTGACTTATATCGATGCCATAATCTTGAGCTACCTTTATTGATCTAGAATCAGGAGGATTACCAACATGATACCCGGCCGTACCTGCTGAGTCTACAAATGTATGTGTTGAATCTACTTTTGACTTTAGAATACCTTCTGCTAATGGAGACCTACAGATATTACCTAGGCAAACCATCAACACATTCATGGGGTAGGGGTGTTAAGAGAATTTCTTTGTTAAGTCATCAATATACTTGCGAAACTGTTTATCGGTTTCTGCTAAGTTATCTACAGTCTTACACGCATGTAAAACAGTTGCATGATCTCTTTTTCCTATTTGAGAGCCTATACTTGCTAAAGAAGCCTTTGTGAATTTCTTTGCAAAGAACATGGCTAATTGTCTTGCTTGTACAATATGTCTCTTTCTTGTTTTAGACTGCAAAGTTGCTACATCCATTTCAAAGTAATCAGAAACTACCTTTTGTATATAGTCGATAGATACTTCCCTTTTCGTATTCTTGACGAATTTCTCTACTACTTGTTGAGCAAGTTCTATGGTAACTTCTCTTTTGTTCAATGTCGATTGAGCAATTAAAGAAATTATAGCTCCTTCAAGTTCCCTAATATTTGTTTTTATATGTTTTGCAACATATTCTATGATATCTTCAGGAATTTCAACACCATCTCGATATAACTTATTCTTTAATATTGATATTCTTGTTTCGTAATCAGGACTTTGTAATTCTGCGGATAGTCCCCATTTAAAACGAGATAAAAGACGCTGTTCAATATCCTGCATGTCTACAGGAGCCTTATCTGAAGTAAGTATTACTTGCTTTCCATTTTGATGTAAATGGTTAAAAATATGGAAGAACACATCTTGTGTACCAGATTTTCCTGATAAAAACTGCACATCATCAATGATAAGTACATCTATTAATTGATAGAAATGAATGAAATCATTTCTCGTATTTTTCTTTACAGATTCAATATACTGTTGAGTGAATTTCTCAGCAGATATATAAAGTACAGTACGTTCTGGGTATTTGTCCTTTATTTCAACGCCAATGGCATGCGCCAAATGGGTTTTTCCTAAACCTACACCACCAAATACTAATAAGGGGTTAAAAGAAGTTCCTCCTGGTTTGTTCGCAACAGCCATACCTGCAGAACGTGCCAAACGGTTTGAATCTCCTTCTAAGAAATTATCAAAATTATAATTGGGATTTAGCTGTGATTCTATTTTTATATTTCTAATTCCTGGTATAACAAAAGGGTTTCTTAATTCAGGATTTTTAGATTTGATGGGAACATCCATTTCTTGAGCCGCCATAGCACCTCTATTAGAACTAGGGATTTTTTCTGTAAAAGGCTCTTTATTTCCGTAGGTATTTTCCATACGAATGATATATACCAGTTTTGCAGTTTCTCCTAATTCCTTCGTTAATGCAACCTTTAAAAGTTTTACATAGTGCTCTTCTAGCCATTCGTAGAAAAACTTACTTGGCACTTGTATACTTAAAGCGTTTTCAGATAATTTTACTGGCTTAATTGGTTCAAACCAGGTTTTGAATGCCTGCGGTTGGATATTATCCTTAATAAACACCAAACAGTTTTTCCAGACGGAAGTTGCAGTAACACTCATAATTAATTCTAAACTTTTAATGGTTAGCCTTTAGCTAAATCTAATTAAATAAACTTCAATTAGGTCTCTTATTCAACTTGGACAAATATGTGAACAAATTATTAAAAAAAAAAATCGATTTGTATTGAATTTAACCTTTTTTTTCCTCATGTTCGCTTGCCAATAGGTGAGTTTTTAAATATATACTTTTTACTTTGAATAAATGCGAACAAACGAAATTTCTTTTCGAATACGATATAGTGAAACAGACCAGATGGGGGTTGTTTATCATGGTAATTATGCCCAATATTTAGAATTAGCAAGAGTTGAATGGTTAAGGTCGTTAGGTATTTCTTACAAAAATATGGAGGAAGGTGGAATAATGCTTCCTGTAATTAGTTTATCAATCAATTATTTAAAGCCTGCTTTATATGACGATTTAATAACTGTTAAGGTAATATTGAATAAAAAACCTACAGTAAGAATAGAATTTGATTATGAAATAACGAATGAAGCTGGAGAATTATTGGCTACTGCAAATACAGTTTTGGTGTTTATGGATATGAAAAGGAAAAGACCAATAAAATGTCCGCAATTTTTATTAGATAAATTAAACTATTAAGAATATAAGAATAGAAAATAATTAAAATTATTCAATAGCTTTAATATCTAGTTTGTGATGAGCCTTTAAAAGTTTATAGGTTTTCTTGAATTCACTTTTTGGTATAGATAGTACTACGTTACATTTAAGATGCAAGTCTTGTGAAATAATATCAAGTTGATGTTTTTTAACCAATCGCATGACAATATCCATTTCTGAATATTCGAACGAAACACTTACTTGTTGTTGTAATATCTTCTTTATTATGGTAGCATTTTCCAGAGCAATCTTCGCTGTTTCCTTGTAAGCACTTATTAATCCGCCAACACCTAATTTGGTTCCACCGAAAACTCGAACTACCGCAACTAGTGTATTGGTAACATCAAAAGATTGTAATTGCCCATAAATTGGCATTCCCGCTGAATTATTTGGTTCTCCGTCATCATTTGCACGGTATGATAAGTTTTCAATTCCCATTTGCCATGCATAACATACGTGGTTGGCTGTAGGATATTCTTTCTTCAAGCTCTCAATATATTCTTTTACTTCATCTTCATTGGTCACAGGAAAACAATATCCATAGAACTTACTTTTACGTTCCTTATATAGAATAGGTTCCGATGGTTTTAAAATAGTTCTATACGTGTCCATTTAAAATAGTTTGCCGAGTTTTATAGAATATTCATTATTTGCTGGCCAAATGCAACCAAGATAATACTCAATACAGCCATGCCAATACCAAACCAATTTTTAATCGTTAGTCTTTCTTTAAAAAGAAGAATGCCTAACAAAGTTGAAAACATAACTATGGCAACGTTATTAATAGTGAAAACCGAAGCGCTGTTCCAAGTAGGGTGTTGTAGCGCTTTTAATAAAAAGTAAATAGAAAAATAGTTAGGAACACCTAAGCAGATACCTCCAATAACATTTTTTATATTAACCTTAATAGGTTGGGTAATTGATTTAATTCCAATAAAGGATACACCGAATATTCCGGCAGAAGCAAAAACACTAGCAGAGAATAATGCATATTCTTCTTCTGGCATATGTACTTCTTGAAAATATTTAATACTGGTGTCAATAATACCAGAACCCAAAAAAACCAATACAGGTAATACGAAAGCCCATTTCTCAGCTTTTATTTTATGCGCTTTTAAGGATGTAAAATATACAGCAAAAAGGGCTAAGATTATGCCTATTATTTCTAAGACACCTAACGCTTCTTTATAGAAGAAAACTCCGAAAAGAACAGGTATAGTGAGAGACATTTTGGTAGCTACCGATGCTACAGAAACTCCGAGCTTTTGAGAGGTAGCTGCCATTAGATTAAAAATCACGATAAACAATAAACCTAGGGCCATACCACCCCAAAACCAACTTTTCTGAGGTATTGCTGTAAAATCAAATGGTTGTTTGTTATAAAAAAGCCCAACTGAAGATGCAATAAAGTAATTTAGAATTATTGCATAGATTGTTTGAACCTGATATTTAGCGAACAGTTTAAAAATCACAAAGATTAGGCTTGAAAATAGGATACTTAGAACTAAATACATCATTTATAGATGGTTTAGAGTTTCAAGTACATCTTCTTTACCTACTTGTAAATTCCAACATTGAACACCTAATTCAGAAGCACTAAGGGTGTTCTCTTTTGTATCATCAATGAATAGCGTTTCATTTGAAACTAAGCCATTTTCCTGAAGCACAAACTCATAAATATTTGAATTTGGTTTACGCATCTTCATTTCGTGAGATAAATAAAATTGTTCAAAACAGTTTTGAAATCTTTTAAAACGTTCTAAGCCCATCGACATCTTAACTTGTTCTATATGAAGGTCGTTGGTATTGCTTAGTAAAAACAAGCGATACTTATTTTCCCTTTTAAGTTGTTCGATAAAGGTTAGTCGCTCTTCTGGAAAATCTAAAATAATGGAATTCCAAGCAGATATAATCTGCGCTCTACTTGCGTCATTAAATATAAACTGCAATGCATTTATAAAAGCATCAGACTCCATCAATCCCATCTCATAATTTTTAAAGATGTTGTCAAGCTCAGGTGTCATTTGGGTAAGTCCAAGTTTTGACATTTCAATTAAGGGAGCTTGCTTGTTTAGGTTGATGAAAATATCACCAAAATCAAATATGATATTTTTAATCATGGTTTTAATATGGTTAATTGGTCAGTAGAAATTTGTACCTGTTCTTTGATTGTGCCATTAATTTTAGGCGCTTTTATACCTTTTTTAAATGTTGTAGTTCCTTTAAATATTCGAGCTTCATCCCATAAATTATTATCAATAAAACTTTCTATGGTGTTACACCCACCTTCGATTATAACACTTTGTATCTGTTCTTCGTATAGCAATGAACTTATTTGTGAGGGTATTGAAATTTCAAAGTTTAGAACTTTGTAAGTAATATTATCTACATACTGTCTAACATCTTCAACTTCGGTACATATAATTGTTCTTTGTGTTCCATCAAAAACATGAAAATTCGTTGGTATCTTCAACGTTCTATCTATAATAATACGAGTTGGCGCCTTTCCAGTCCAATCTCTTATGTTTAATTGAGGGTTGTCGGCCAATACAGTGTTGGTGCCTACTAAAATACCAGGCTCTTCGCTACGCCATTTATGAACTAATTGTCTGGATCTTGTATTGGTAATCCAATAAGGTTTTTTCTTTTCATCTCTAAGATTAGGTTCTGGTGCTATAAAGCCATCGGCCGTCTCTGCCCATTTTAAGATAATGAAGGGACGCTTTTTAGTGTAATAGGTAAGAAATCTTCTGTGATGTTCTTCACATTCTTTTTTAAGAATACCAACTTGAACTTTACAACCAGCTTGTTCAAGTTTCTTTATACCGTTACCAGCAACTTTTTCATTTGGGTCTTTTAATCCTATAACTACTTTTGGTATGCCCATCTTAACTATTAAATCGGCACAAGGTGGTGTTTTACCAAAATGGGAGCATGGCTCTAACGTAACATATAAGGTTGCTGATTTTAACAGTGAAATATCCTTAACTGAATTAATGGCATTTACCTCAGCATGGGCACCACCATAAGCGCTGGTAAATCCTTCTCCGATTATTTGGTCTTTATAAACAATAACTGCACCCACCATTGGGTTAGGAGCTGTAGTCCCTAGTCCGTTATTTGCAATTTGAATGCAACGCAGCATAAATTTCTCATCCGTAGAAAAAGAATCTAATTTTGCAAGTTCGGTATTATAGAAATCGAGATTATTATTGGACATCAAACTTTACCTTTATACGCATATCACGTATCTTCACACCTCAAAAATAGTACTTTAAAACCTATTGCATTATTGATATGGAAAATGTAGTAATTCGTGAAATTAGAAAGGAAGATAATCCTCAAGTGGCATCAGTCATAAGAAAGGTATTGGAAGATTTAGGAGTGCCGAAAGTGGGTACTGCCTATGCCGATACCGCATTAGACCATATGTTTGAACACTATGATAAACCAAAGGCTACGTACTTTGTTGTTGAAGAAAATGGGCTTATTTTAGGATGTGCAGGGGTAGCCCAATTGGATAACTATGAAGGTAATATTTGTGAACTTCAGAAAATGTATTTTCTTGAAGCAGCCAGAGGTAAAGGAACCGGGAGCAAAATGATAAACACCTGTTTAGAACGTGCCAAAGAATATGGCTTTGAAGGATGTTATTTAGAAACGATGCCATATATGGAAGCTGCACAAAAACTGTATAAGAGAATGGGTTTCGAATATATAGGTGCACCAATGGGTGATACAGGTCATTATTCTTGTCCGGTTTGGATGCTTAAAACATTATAACTGTGCTTTTAAGGGAAATTAAAAATATATTTCATTCAGAATTAGATGTGCTTTATGGGAAGGATGAAGTCGCTAGTTTTTTCTACCTATTAATTGAGCACTATTTTGATTTAGAGCGCTTCGTATTAGCAATTCAGCCAGAACTTGTTATAGAAAAAGAACAAGAAACAATAATTTTCAAGGCCTTATCTGAACTGAAATTAGAACGCCCTATTCAACATATTATAGGAAGTAGCTATTTTATGGATTTGGATTTTAAAGTAAATTCACATGTTTTAATTCCAAGGCCAGAAACTGAAGAATTAGTTCGTTGGATTATAGAAGACAACGAAAAAGCTGAAAAGCCTTTAACTATATTAGATATGGGCACAGGTAGTGGCTGTATTCCTATTTCTTTGGATAAAAACTTACCTAATGTAAGAGTACATGGGCTAGACATTTCTTCAGATGCTTTAGAAGTGGCTCAGGAGAATAACAAAACCCATGGTACAGAAGTTGTTTTTTTTCAAGCAGATATTCTTAACCTAGGTCATAAAGGTACTTATGACATAATTGTATCGAATCCGCCATACGTGCGCGAATTAGAAAAAGCAGAGATGCAAAATAATGTTATTGACCATGAACCAAGTATTGCGTTATTTGTGCCAGATGAAGATCCTTTAAAATTTTATAGGGCAATCATTAATTTCGCATCTAGAAACTTGAATGATAAAGGCAGCTTGTACTTAGAAATCAATCAATACCTAAGTAACGAAATGATAGCGCTTTTAGAAAAGTATGAATTTCATACTATTATATTAAAACAAGATATGTTTGGTAATGACCGAATGCTAAAAGGAGTAATAAGATGAAAAGTATAGTTGTTTTTTGTGGTAGCAGTGTAGGCGTCAATACTGTTTATGCTTCGAATGCCTATGAATTGGGAGAGACCTTTGCAAAGAAGAATATTCAATTGGTTTATGGTGGAGCCAAAATTGGCATTATGGGAAAAGTTGCTGAAGGAGCTTTAACGAATGGTGGTAAAGTAATTGGCGTAATTCCTGAGTTTTTAACTTTGAAAGAGGTGTTTCATGAGGGTTTGACCGAATTGATTGTTACCCAAAATATGCAACAACGAAAACTGAAAATGCATGATCTATCTGATGGTATAATTATGCTACCTGGTGGTTTTGGTACGCTAGAAGAGTTTTTTGAAATGTTAACTTGGTCGCAATTAGGCTTGCATCAATACCCCATTGGTATATTGAATACCAATGGCTTTTATGACCCTTTATTAAAGATGATGCAACATATGGTTACTGAAGGTTTTGTAAAAAACGACCATCTAAATACCATTTTAGTAGATGCAAATATTGAAAATTTATTGAAGAAAATGGAACAATACCAGCCATTGCCAACCCCTAAATGGATAAAAAAAGAGCAACTATAACAACTATGGAAGCGAGAATACAGGAACTTAGAAAAGAATTACGTGAGCATAATTACAATTACTATGTGTTAGATAATCCGACCATTTCTGATTTTGAGTTTGATATGAAACTCAAAGAATTACAAGAGTTGGAGGCAAAGCATCCAGAGTTGTACGATGCTAGTTCTCCTTCTTTACGAGTTGGGGGAATGATTACCAAGAATTTTGAAACGGTAGTGCATGAGCATCGTATGTATTCCTTAGATAATTCGTACTCCAAAGAAGATTTAGAGGATTGGGAAAAACGTATTCAGCGTAAATTGGGCGATTTACCTGTAGCTTTTACCTGTGAATTAAAGTATGACGGCGCGTCTATCAGTATTACCTACGAAAATGGAAAACTCGTAAGAGCAGTTACTCGTGGTGATGGTATACAGGGTGATGACGTTACCAATAATATTAAAACGATTAAGTCGGTACCACTTCAATTAAAAGGTGATTTCCCTCCAAAGTTTGACATACGTGGTGAAATTGTTTTACCGTTCGATGGTTTTATGAAGATGAACGAAGAACGCGTAGCCAATGGCGAAGAGGCCTATATGAATCCTAGAAATACAGCCTCAGGTAGTTTAAAATTACAAGATAGCAGTTTGGTTGCACAACGGCCATTAGAGTGCTTGTTGTATAGTATTATAGGTAGGGATTTAGGAATTGAATCTCAATTTCAAATGTTAGAGAAAGCTAGGGAATGGGGTTTTAAAGTGCCTACCGTTGCAAAGCTTTGTAAAACGACAGATGAAGTTATGGCATTTGTAAAAGAGTGGGATGTAAAACGCCATGAGTTGCCATACGAAACCGATGGGGTGGTTATTAAAGTAAATAGTCTGCAGAATCAAGAGGAGTTAGGGTACACAGCAAAATCTCCCCGATGGGCTATGGCTTATAAATTTAAAGCTGAGCAAGTCTTTACCGTCTTAAATGAAATAACATATCAAGTTGGGCGTACAGGAGCCATTACACCTGTAGCGAATTTAGAACCAGTATTGTTGGCTGGTACTACCGTAAAAAGGGCCTCATTACATAATGCAGACCAGATTGAAAAATTAGATATTAGAGTAGGAGATACGGTGTTCGTTGAAAAGGGAGGTGAAATTATCCCTAAAATAATCGCTGTCGATTTAACGAAAAGACCTGCCGATTCAGAACCTACCCAATATATACACCAATGTCCGGAATGCGGAACCGAATTAACACGTAGCGAGGGTGATGCCAAGCACTATTGTCCGAATGAATATGGATGTCCTCCACAAATAACGGGTCGTATTCAACATTTCATTTCACGAAAGGCTATGGATATTGAAGGTCTAGGAGGGGAGACTGTAGAGTTGCTTTTTAAAGAAGGACTTATTAAAGATTATGCTGATTTATATCGATTGACCAAAGAAGATGTTTTACCACTAGAGCGTATGGCAGAGAAATCTGCTGAAAACTTGGTTAAAGGCGTGGCCGAATCAGTGAATGTGCCGTTTGAAAGGGTTTTGTTTGCCTTAGGTATTCGATTTGTTGGTGAAACTGTAGCTAAGAAATTAGCAAAGGCTTATAAGAATATAGACGCCTTAAAAGAAGCATCTTTAGAGCATTTGACAGCAGTAGACGAAATAGGCGAACGCATCGCACAAAGTGTCATTGACTTTTTTGCAAACGATAAAAATATTGATGCCATAGAGCGCTTACGACATTACGGTGTGCAATTTGAACTCTCTCCTGATAAGTTAGAAAATCAGACTGATACCCTAGCAGGAAATACTTTTGTGGTTTCGGGTGTCTTTGAAATATTAAGCAGAGATGAACTCAAGAAAAAAATTGAGGATAATGGGGGTAAAGTAGGTTCTTCTATATCTTCTAAAACGAGCTATTTAGTAGCAGGGGATAAAATGGGTCCGAGTAAACGAACCAAAGCAGAAAACTTAGGTATTCCCATTATAAGTGAGCAAGATTTTATAAATATGTTAGCATAAGTATCTATGGATGTTTTTACAATAATTTCAGTACTAGTTTTTCTATCGGCCATTTTCGGTTACATAAATGCACGATTTTTAAAACTCCCCAATAGTATAGGACTTATGCTCATCACTATTGTATTCACCTTGGTAGTTTTTGGTATAGGTTATGTTGATGATACCCTTATTAACGCTGAGCGTTATATTATTGATCAGATAGATTTTAAATCTGTTTTGCTCGATATAATGTTGAGTTTCTTGCTATTTGCAGGAGCACTTCATACCAATTTTGAGCAATTAAAAGTACAGCGTTGGCCGATTCTGGTATTCTCTACTCTTGGAGTCTTGGTCTCCACTTTTTTAGTAGGTACCAGCATGTTCTATTTATTGCAGCTTTTAGGAATGGATATCTCGTTTATCTACTGTTTACTGTTTGGTTCGTTAATATCACCTACAGATCCTATCGCGGTTTTAGGAATATTGAAGAAAGCTGGAGCCCCAAAACAGTTAGAAACAAAAATTGTGGGTGAATCACTTTTTAATGATGGAGTAGGGGTCGTAGTATTCTTAACCATTTTTCAGTTGGCATCGGCTGGTGAAGCTGTTGTAGGACCTTTAGAAATTCTAGAACTTTTCGGTGTTGAGGTTATAGGTGGGTTAGCACTAGGTCTTGGCTTAGGTTGGGGTACTTATAAGTTGATGAGATCTATCGACGATTATGATATAGAGGTTATCATTACATTAGCAACCGTAATGGTCGGTACGTTAATAGCTCAAAAATTCCATTTATCTGCGCCGTTAGCAATGGTAGCAGCTGGTTTGGTCGTTGGTAATGATACGGTTCGAAATTCAGCTATGTCTGAAACTACGGAAGTTTATGTAGATAAATTTTGGGAGTTGTTAGATATTCTTTTGAATACCTTATTGTTCGTGCTTATTGGAATGGAAATGCTAGTACTATCGTTTAAGACTGAATATATAATTGCCGGCTTATTGGCTATTCCATTAGTATTGATATGTCGTTATTTATCGTTGTTGCTTCCTATAAAATTCTTTGAAAAGAGGCTTGATTTCGTACCGAGAACTAATTTGGTAATGACTTGGGGCGGATTGCGTGGCGGAATATCCATAGCCTTAGCATTAGGGTTATCAAATGATATGCATAGAGATGTATTTTTGGTAATAACCTATATCGTTGTTGTATTCTCGATAATCGGGCAAGGCTTAACCGTTGAGAAGTTAATTAAACGCGTTGTACAATGATACCTAAAACCTATATAGAATTTGAAAAGAGTCTTGGTTTAGCTGAGGTGCCTAATGACTGGCCCGATGCTTTAAAATCTATGTGGTTCGATGCGAAGGGAGACTGGGAGGCTTCTCACAATATAGCTCAAGATATGCATAGTAAGTTAGGTAGTTGGTTACATGCGTAATTACACCGAAAAGAAGTCGACCGCTTTAATGCAGGCTATTGGTACCGGTTAGCAGAAAAGTCTTTTCCGAAATCTACCTTAGAGGAAGAATTAGTGGAGATTGTAACTTATTTAATAGAAACAACATAAATATAACAATATATTGAATTCTGATGCTTATGTTGATTAAAGTTAAAAACCCTAAACTTTAGTTCATGAAATTTCTTTATATCATTTTAAAGTCTAGTAGTAATTCACCTTCTATTGAAGCTTGTAAATGGTCGCCTTTAAAGGTTTGTCCTGCGCCTTTAGCAGGTGTGCCTGTAAAGATGATATCGCCAGCATTTAAGGTCATATATGACGATACGAAGCTTATTATTTCTGCAAAATTGTAAATAATATAGCCGGTATTTCCCACTTGCTTTTGTTCTCCGTTTATCAGCAAATCGAAATTAATGTTATCTAATTGCGGAAAGTCAGACATAGGTTTAAAACTGGATACTGGTGAAGCACCATCAAAGCCTTTTGCTAATGCCCAAGGTTGCATTTTTTCCCTACTTGCAGTAAGTATGTCCTTTGCTGTATAATCAATACCTATACCTATTTCAGAGATATATGAATTTGCATCTGCTATAGAAACATCTTTACATGTTTTTCCAATTTTCACAACCAATTCTACCTCATAAATTAATTGATTAGTTACTGATGGGAATACTACATCTTTATTGCCTGTAACTAATGATGAATCTGGTTTTGTAAATATTAGCTGTACATCATTTTTTAGACCATCTATTTCTGCTTTATCTTCTACATAATTTTTACCTATTCCTATAATTTTCATTTCTTCTAATGTGTTAGTGATTGTATCTTGTTTAAGTGGTTAAAATAGGAATATTAAAGATTAAATAAAGTATTTTAATTGAAATTAAATAGCAGCTGTATGTACTTTTTTATGCTGAAAGAGTTTTCTCTGTAAGCATTGGTGCTACATCTAGATTCTAAAATAAAAATACTTTACCAAGGGCCAATTTTTGAAACACTATAAAAAGAAACTCCATTATACCGAAAGAGACCCATATGGCCTCCTAACCATAAATTTCCTTGTTTATCTTCAAAAATGTCTTGTATTGCACCGCTGGCAAGACCATCTTTTTTATCAAAATTAGTAAGAGATGTGCTATTATAACGATATACTCCGAAATTCTCAATGGGAAACCATATTTGACCAGCCTTGTCTTCATACAGACTCCAAACTTCAGTACCACTTTCTCTTTCTTTAGTTGCTAAGGATGTGAAGGTTTTTCCATTCCAGAAACAGACACCTTTGTAATGCGTTGCAAACCAAATATTACCCGTTTTATCTTCTAAAATATCATTCACAACATTGTTACATAAACCATCTTTTTCTGATAAATTGGTTAATGATTTTCCATCATAAATATATGCTCCTTCATTAGTACCAAACCACATATTACCTTTTCGGTCTTGCATTATACTATGTACAACTTTTGAACTTGTGACACCTCTATTGTAATCGGGTTTAAAATCTGGCAAAATAAATGGGGTGAATTTTTCACCATCGAAAAGACTTACACCTTGTAAAGTGCCAATCCAAATAATACCCGTATTGTCTATAGTCATACTCCAAACATTATTACCTACAAGACCATTACTTTCGTTATAATTAGTGAATGATTCTCCGTCATATTTTGTTAAACCGCTATTGGTGCCAAACCATACATTTCCATCTTTATCTTGAATTATACCACGAACTGCCACACCACCAAAGCCTTGATCTATAGAGAAATATTCCAGCTTTTCTCCATTATATCTGGCAACACCATCGCCATTGGTGCCAAACCAGAGATTTTCATTATCATCTTGAAATATTCTTCGAACGAATTGACTTATTTGAACTTCTGGATTTGGAATTGAATCTATGTAAAGAAATTGGTAGTTATAGTTTGTGCTTTTTTTAGCTGAATCAGCGGTATCGTTCACTTTTTCTTTTCTACTTGTGGTATTTTCAGTTTTCTTGTTTTGACAACTACATGAAATATTGAAAATAGAAATAACAAGTAGCAAATAAATTACAGAACTTATTTGATTTCCACTTTTTGCAATTGTTATTCTGGTTTGGCACATATTTTAAAGTTCTTTAATCGAGAATATTTGTGTTATTTTTTAATGTTTCTGCAATCAGTTTGGCTTGATCAACGAAATTTCCCGGATTGTTGTAAAGCGTTTTTAGCCTCTCGACACTAATTTTATTTTGAAGAGACATGATACTCTTATGATTCTTTTCAGAAAAGGAAACATTTTGCGTATAACTTTTTTGCTTTGAAATATTAATTCGGAGTGTACCGTCGTAGATAAATTTGATTACTAGATTTTTTTTCCAATAGTCATTATAAACTTCTCTAACATGAGCATATTCAGGCATTTTTTCAAATCCGAATTCTTTTACTAAAAATTTAAAATACTTTTCTAAATCCTTTTCAATGATTGCCATAAGTTAGCTCTATTAATTGACGATGGGTACATTAAATATAAGGTAAAACAACTTTATGCCCTTTTTCACACCAGTGATCAGCAAAGTAATCTTTTGAGTATTCTACCAAACGAATTCGCAACCCATTAAACTGTTTAGCTTGCCAATATGCGATTCCAATTTTCCCCTTATGTTCTGTTTTTTGAACTTTTGTCCAGTCTATAGATTGAAAAGGGATATTATTTTTGTTTATTTTGTCTGCCATATTTGTATTTCTGAACCATTCATGACTGTATTCATAGATACCGTCTTTTCTCTTTGGGATTATTTCTAATTATTCATTCGCTGGTCGTATTCCGAAAATCAATAAATAACCTATCATCCAGAATTCTCCAACGGTCGCAGGTACGGTTAAAATATCTAATAAGGGGTTCTCAAAGCCCATATAATTTACCACAGCGCTTATGATATAGCCGGCCCCACCAATGATTAAGACTCGCCCCAGCCAAATAGGCATCCTTTTTGTACTGGTTACGATGTATCCCAAAGGGATAAGCCAAAGACCAAAGAAAAGACTACCAACACCCCAAGCATTGGTAATTAAACTACTTAAAATTTCAATTAATAGTACTTTGTCTTCAACGGTATGGGTAGAACTTGCGATTTCAATAGCTGAACCCATTGAAATTGCACTAATCATTATTGCTACAGAATTTATCATTCCCCAAATACCAACCGCCCATGCTGCCCACTCGTTTATATTTCTAAAAAATTTATAAAACCATACTGCAGTAAGTGCTTGAGAAACAATAATTGCAAATTCTAACAGAAGTCGGGTTCTGGCTACGGATTTAAGGTCAATAAGATTGGTAAGTGTTTTATGAGGATTTTCTGAGTCAAATATCTGAGGATGAAATATTAAAAATCCCAAAATGCCTGAAATTGCCATAATTAAATACCAAATTCCTGCGGTTCTTGCTGTCTTAATTAACTCACTTTGATTGTCATTCATGGTCAAATTATTTATCGAGTTGATTTTATAATTGGCGATAACGGTCAGATTATGAATAGTTTCGGAGTTGCGTCTCAAGATTTTTCAATAGAAAAAATAGTCGTGGCAAACTCGTCTGAACGTTTGGTTAATTCAAAAACTGATAATTATTTCTAACGAATTAATCTTTCAAAATTTTCAATCTTTCAATCCAAAAGATTTTCGATTCAAAAAACTGAAGACTAGTTTTTACTATACGGTCAGTTTTGTCTCTTGGTGATTTTGAGATAAATCTCGCTTTAGAACCATTGAAGTCTAAATCATGTTTATTGTCAATATCATTTTCTTTATCCGCAAAAAATAGAACAGTATTTTTTTCCGCTTTCCAATTTCCTTTTCCGTATTTATTTACTTCAGGAGGAACGCCATGTTTATCTTTTGTATACGAATGAAATAAGAAAGTCCCATCTTGATTTAAGGTCAGCTTATATTTTAGTACACGAGTTTTTTCTTGACCAGCAATAAGTGTATAGTCCCCAATCATTGGATTTGATTGCGCTAATAATGATAGGTTGAAAATTAAAATTAAAGTAGAAATTAAGATTTTCATTAGTTGTTTTATATACGTTGTAAACACTTGTAATTTATAAGAATCGTAGTATTTTTTCCATTTTACGACCTTTTGCTAATTCATCTATTAAATTGTCTAAATATCTTACTTTTCGCGTTAAAGGGTATTCAATCTACTCAATTCGATAGCTACATATTACTCCTTTTAATAGATGTGCATTCGGATTCAATTTTGCGTTTTGAAAGAATTTATGAAACGTTGCCTTTTCATCAATTTCGCTTTTTTAATTCTCTTTCGATTTTTTTGCTCTGTCATATACAAACACACTAAGTATGGTAAAAACTACTCCAAGAATTAGAGCACTATACTGTAAGATTTTGTGGTCAGATAAAATTGTCAACCCAAGTGTGGTACACATCAATCCAACTACAACAAGGGTAGTTCCTATATTTTTTTTCATTTTAGTAGCTTAAGCATTTATGTATGAGTAGCATTCTTTAGCTTTTTGTTACAATTTTTATTGGTTTTAAAGTGCGTAGAATAGTATCGTCTCTAGCAAGTAGGGTAGGTGATAGGCATTCAAATAATTATAAACCGTATTAGCCACTAGCTTTAGTTTAATTGTCTTTTAAAACTACAAAACAAGAAATTCTGTGTTGTGTTAAATGGTGTTACGTGGTCTTCGGTTACACACTTAATTTTGTTAAATCCATTTTTCAATTGCAATGTTAATTCGTCTTCATTGTATTGTTTTATTTCTAGACCACTACATTTTTCAGGTCCATTTTTTGAAAAGGTGCCAATTGTCATGTACCCGTTCACAGATTTTTTTGCAGTTTTTATATATTTTGATATTTGTTCAGTCGTTGTAAGAAAATGAAAAGTTGCTCTATCGTGCCATACATCAAAAGTCATATTTGGTTCAAACTCTGTAATATCGCACACAATCCAATTTACTTTATTTGCTTTTTCTCCTAATCGGGTTTTAGCTTTTTCGAGTGATTTAGCCGAAATGTCAAGTACAGTTATATTTTCAAATCCCTCATCAAGTAAGTAATCGACCAATTTACTGTCTCCACCTCCAATATCTATAATTTTTGCAGTTTTCTGCAGTCCAAATGAATGTATAAAGTCAAGCGAAGTTTTAGGTGATTCTTGTGTCCAACTTACTTGATCAGGATTCTTAGTTTCATAAACTGTTTCCCAATGTTTCTTTCTATCTAAATTCATTGTTATGTATGTTTTGTCAGCTTGTGGTTTACCGTTTGAGTATCGTTTGTTGCGATAAATCAGTTGAGACTTTCCATTGTATTGGCAATTATTTACACATGGTGTTGTGCTTTTGTCATTTTTGAACCTAATTCTATTTCGATTTTAAAATAGAGGTAATAAGTGCTTAATTAAATTTCTTAATTAAGTGGTAAGAAAACTCAATGATTTCTTTGTAATTAACTTTACTTATTTTTTCGTCAATACCATGAAAACGGGTCATACTATCTGGTCCAATACGAATAGGATAAAAGCGATACACATCATCTGATATTTCATAAAAATAACGTGCATCAGTACCACCACCAACCAAACCAGGAACCACAATGGTATTTGGAAAAATATCTCGAATGGTCTTTTCTAAAATTTTGAAACTTTCAGAATCAATACTAGAAACAGGGGAAGGATTAGTTAAAAATCCAACGGATTCTACCTTTATTTTGTCTGAGATCGTATTTATAATATGTTGCTTTACCGATTCTATAGTTTCCCCTGGCAGAATTCTAAAGTTAATTGTAGCTTCTGCCACTGTAGGTATCACATTATTTTTTACCCCGCCACCAATAATGGTAGGGGCTGTTGTTGTATGTGCATTTAAAGCTTCAAGAATTGGTTTTTTAAATAACCAAGGATTAGCAAAAGCCATTTTTTTAAAAAATGGTAGTTCTGCTCCCATATATTCTAGTTGGTAATCAACAGGTTTAACTAGTTTGTAGGGTCGTTGATTATTTTCAAGGTCTACAATGGCTTGAGCTAGCATCCCAATTGTGTTTTCGCGAGGTGGAGCTGAACTATGTCCTCCAGTAGTTTCAACGATGAGTCGGAAAGAAGCAAAGCCTTTTTCAGCTAGATTGACCATGGCTACTGGCCCTTCAACCCCTAGAACTAAATCTTCTGCAATAAAGCCACCTTCATCAAGTGTCATTGCTGCATGAATGCCTTTAGCTTTTAAATGTGTAGCAATGGCAGATGCTCCATTAGCACCACCAACTTCTTCGTCATGGCCTGAAGCAAGGTAAATAGTTCGTGTTGGTTGGTACGATTCTTCAAGCAATAGTTCTACAGCTTCTAAAAGCCCTATTAGCGTGCCTTTATCGTCTAAAGTACCTCGACCAAGAATATCAGTTGAAGTTATTTTGCCTTCAAAAGG